>Ga0207893_1000024_pt1 | contig 144157 bp, 123 predicted proteins | sample MalvirmetaMSP121_FD_184233 | JGI IMG/M metagenome (GOLD analysis project Ga0207893, IMG submission 184233) | Marine viral communities from the Deep Pacific Ocean - MSP-121 (SPAdes) | ecosystem: Environmental > Aquatic > Marine > Oceanic | place: Pacific Ocean | collected 2001-06-02 | reverse complement strand
GGAACTCTCGCTTGTATCGATTGGCGCCGACGCCGGCGCCACCGCGAAGCGTGAGGACGGTCAGCGTGCATTGATGGCGCGGGCCAATGTCTGCACCTTCCAGACCGCGCTACACGGTGAAGCCAGCGCCAGCCGGCAGGCAGAGCGCGACGCCTTTCAAGCAGTGCAAGACGAGCGCGCGACGGTTCTCAGGATCATCGACGTGTGCCAGCGCGAACAAGCACCGCCGGACTTCCAGAAGCGTGCACTGAGCGAGGGCTGGACCGCCGAGCGCACCGAACTGGAACTGCTGAACCTGCAACAGGAACGCGGTGACTGGCGCCCGGCTGTGGATAGCGGCCCCAGCGACGATTCATGGAACCACGCCGTGCAAGCCTTCGGCGGCCAATAGGAGAGGTAGAAATGGGAACCGAACAAAACGTGTCGCTGGGCGCTGCGGCGATGGAAAGGAAGCGCTGTGCTGACCTGGACAGCTTCTGCGAACGACACCGAGCGCCGGATGGCTTTCTGAAGCGAGCCATCACCGAGGGGTGGACTGCCGACAGGGCCAGTGAAGAAATTCTGAGGCTACGCGAAGAGAACGGGAACGAGGGTCCGTCACTGTTCCCGGCAGACATCCCAAGCACGTCCGAGCCCGACGGTGGCTCGTGGGACCACGCTGTTCGTCAATTCGGAGGCAAGTAAGCCATGACCATCTTCTATGAAACCATTCACGACGGCGGCCACTTGGTCGCCGAACTGCCCGACTGGCTGAGCCGCAAGGCGGCCACGCTCGGCGCTGGCAATCTGGTTGCCGGCACCGTGCTCGGCTTGGCTGCGGCGGATTCCTACGACGCCAGTTCGGCAGCCAAGGCCGGCGGCAACACCGGAAACGGAACGTTGACGCTGGATGTGACCACCCCAGTCATTGCCGGCGCCAAGATCGGCGTTTACACCGTCCGCTGCATCGAAGCGGATACCGACAGCGGCACTTTCCGAGTTGAAAACCCGGATGGCGACGTGATCGGTGATGTTGTTGTCGGCGCCACCTTTGCTGACGACATCAAGTTCGTCATCGCCGATGGGTCTACCGACTTCATCGTCGGAGACGGATTTGATATCACCGTCGTGGCCGAAGCGACCGGCGAAGCCTACGTGCAGTTCGATCAGGACGGCACGGACGGTTCGGAAGTGGCTATCGCGGTTCTGTTCGGCGCTGCCGACGCAACCGACGCCGCCGTTCCCTGCGTCGTCCATTACAAGGACTGCGCCGTCAATGCCGGCGAAATTACTTGGCCCTCGGACATCGAAGATGACGAGAAGACCGCTGCCATCGCGCAGCTTGCCGAACGCGGCATCGTGCTGCGCTGATTAGCTAACCATGCCGCTCCAGCCGCAGGTGAGCGTAACAACAGCGGCAGTCTGTGCGGCCCACCTCCTTGGGTACCTTGAGCAGACCGCGCAGCCCGGCGCGTGCCGGCACGATCGGGCTATGTTCGTGCCGCTTTGATTGGAACGATGGACGAAGACCTTATCGATTTCCTGCTACGCGTCGACGCAGACCGGGCGCTTGCCGTGCGGGCAATGGTCGAAGATTGGACGAAGCTGCAGGCCGCGCACTCTGTTCTGATGGAGCGCCGCAGCGAAACCACGGCCCCGCTATTCACCCGAGAAAGTCAGCTTTCGGAATGGCGCGTGGTTGACCGGGACGCGCGGGCGCTGATCGTCCAACCGCGGCTTTAGGCTTGGACCGTCATAATTTTCCGACGGACCCGACGCGGGGCGTTACGGCGCGATCAGCCTTGAACGCGCCGGTATTGGAGATGCTAAATGGGTAACAAATTTGCTGTGAAAGTTGCAGCCGCAGCGACAAAAGGAAGCAGCTCTTCAGTCACGTACGGGGTCGACGCAGCAATACGAAACGCGGCACGAATCCGCATCCACAACCGAACAACAAATCTGCTTTCCAGCGGAACCGGGTTCCAGAGAACCTCTCCAGCGCCATTCTGAGTGAAGTGCTCGATTGTGGCTATGCGCTCTTTGGCATCGTAGTGGACTCGAAGCCTATCCTTCGGAAACTCGTGCTCGAAGCCCGGCAAATAGTGTTGCAGCATCAGGTGCGAGTACCTGACCTGGAATGCTTCACTGATTCGATCGCTCTTTGCTGCCGTGAAAAACTGGTAGTACCTCAGCAGGAAATACGCGAATAGAAGCCAAAGGCCGGCAACAAGAACCTCCGGCCTACCGACAGCTAGTTCGGTACCGAGCAGGCTGATTTTCTCGATGGACACGTCAGCAAAGTCATATAGCAGCAACACGACGCACACTGTAAGGAGATTTCGGCGTGCCCGGCGCAAGTCCTCGGCATGCGGACGCGCCCTACTCTCGTTGTGAACCATCGCCGCCCCCCCGAACTTTTAAGCCGCATCGCCCACGCCTTCTATACTTGTCGCCAGAATCCAGATCCGCAAGATCAGGCGGCACGGTAAGTTGCTGAAGGCGATCAAGCCAGCCCGCGGTGCTCGTACCGCTCTGCAACCTAAGGTCGGAACTGCCTCGAAGTTGACTCGTGGATCAGCTGCAACCGAACCTGACCTATCCGAACGCCAGCGCAAGACCGCGCTACGGTTGCCAACTTTCGGGACGGTCGAGGGTGAGAGGCCAACAACCTCAGCGCTTCGCGGACTCGCAAACCTCGTGGTCAGGATCCCACCAAATTACGCTAAGAACCCGACCATGCTTTATTCCCCAGACTCTAGCTGTACCAGAGAGCCTCAAAGAGAAGAGCTCGTCGACATCATCTTGGCCGATGTCCTTCAAACGATCACGCGCATCTTTGCAAAGCTGATCTCGTGGCACTTGATGACTGTTGTTTCCGCTCTTTTTCCCGCCAGCTGCCTTGCTAATCTCATCCCAAGTCATCGTTTCGAAGTTGCTCAGCTTCGAATGAACCTCTTCAAGCAGCGTTTGGGGCGCAATCGCATTCCAGCCCCACTTGCCCCCTAGATCTAGGTTGCGTAGGTGCCAACAAATAGTTTGGGTGTTAATCATATCCGGACGCGCGCCGAACTTCGGTTTCTTCCCGCCCAGCTCGCTCCCTGAAGCGGCAGGGGGCACGCGCTTTTTTTTGTTCTTGACTCTCCCCATTGCCAGCTGTCGAGTCAGAGAGATGAGTAAAAATCCTGAAGTGACTCGGGAGATATTTCGCGGAAGCCGCGCTCCCCTTCGTCGAGCCCTTTTCGAGCGCGCTTCCAGGGACGCTCTTCGTGCGTTAAATCACTTAGCCACTGGGCCGGCTTATCGCCGTAGTAATCAAGAACAGCATCGACTGATTCGCGCTGCGTCGGGCTGAGCTTCTGGCTGCTGCCACCCAAATCACCCGCACTAACTCGAAACACCCCCTGATGACGATTCCAAAGGTCCCGAACCACAGGCCCATTTGCCCAAGCCTCGATAGGCTCAGGAAACAGCACGTCTTCATCCCATACAAGCGACCAAGCTTGTGAGTAGTAGACGAGCTTCTGCAATTTCATTGTCGACATCGGCCCTTGCTTTTCGAGGATGTACTCGGCGACGTCGAGAACGCTAATAGTCATGGACCTTCCCCCAGACCCAAAAATTTCGTGCTGATACCCAGTGTATCGGGCATACCTTGCTGGGATGCGAACAAGCCGACGGACGTAGTTTGAGGCGGTCTACACTGCGTCTACACAAAATATTCAAGCCGATATATAAATGACATGCTATTGATTTTATTGGTGGGCCCACGAGGATTCGAACCTCGAACCAAGGGATTATGAGTCCCCTGCTCTAACCGTTGAGCTATAGGCCCGCCCGGACCCCGAGTCCGCGTGCGGCGACGCGTGGGAGGGGCCGGATGATACCGCTTTTTACTGCAGGGGCTGGCGGGGCGCCTGGACGATCGGACACATTTTCAGAACCCCAGGGGGCAGGCGCACTGCAACGGCTCATCTACGATGCTGCCCATGGACGCAATGCCGAATTCAATTGACGAGAAGCCGACGCTGACCTCGCGCCTGCGCGCCATGATGGACAAGGTTCGTATCGCAGATGGCTTGGCGCCACTCGCCTTCCGGCTCTACCTGGCGCCGGTGATGTGGATGGCGGGCAGCTCCAAACTGGCCCATTTCGACTCCACGGTGGAGTGGTTCGGAAATGCGGATTGGGGCCTTGGCCTGCCATTCCCCTGGTTGATGGCTGTGCTGGCGACGGCCACGGAACTAGGTGGCGCAGTGTTGTTGCTGCTGGGTCTGGGCGTGCGCTGGATCAGCGTACCGTTGATGGCGACGATGCTGGTGGCGGCAACCACCGTGCATTGGGGCAATGGTTGGCTTGCGATAGCCGAGCCCAGCGGCTTGTTCGCAACGGAGCGGACGATGGAAGCGGCCGAACGCTTGTCACGTGCCAGAGCGATCCTGATGGAGCATGGCGATTACGAATGGCTGACCGAGCATGGCTCTCTGGTCATTCTGAATAACGGTATCGAGTTCGCTGTAACGTACTTTATCATGTTGTTATCGTTGTTTTTTTCGGGCGGCGGTCGATTTTTCAGCCTCGATTTCTGGCTGTGGAAGCATCTGAATCGGCAGGTTCGCACGTAACTGTGTTGACCCCAGTCCGGGGATCGACGTGAAAATTGACGGAAAACTGGAGATTCAAATGAAGAAGACGCAGATCAAGAAACCGCTCGCGATCGCCCTCGGCACCGCAGCCCTGAGTCTGGCCGGCATGAGCGCCGCTCAGGCCTCTCCGTTCGCTGCAAGCGATCTGGCCGCCGGCTACATGGTCGCGCAGGCCGACAAGGGCGGGGAAGCCAAGTGCGGTGAGGCCAAGTGCGGCGAAGACAAGGCCGAGCACAAAGATGGCGAAGCCAAGTGCGGTGAGGCCAAGTGTGGTGAAGACAAGGCCGAGCACAAAGATGGCGAAGCCAAATGTGGCGAGGCCAAGTGCGGCAGCAAGTAAGTCCGGTGGTTTCCGGCGCTCGGGTTTCGGGCGCCGGACTCGGTCTGCGGCGGGCCCTGATGGACCCGCTTGCGGACTGTGCCGTGGCCGACCGTCCGGCCTTTCTGGAGGTGGCTCCGGAAAACTGGATGGGACTCGGTGGGCGGCTTGGTCGTCGATTTCGTGAGTTCACGGAGCGATACGACTTCGTGACCCACGGCCTGTCGCTGTCGATCGGTGGCCCCGACCCCCTGGACCTGGCGTTCATCGATCAGGTCAAGAATTTTCTCGACATGCATGGCATCGCTGACTACAGCGAGCATCTCAGTTACTGCACCGACGACGGTCACCTCTATGACCTGATGCCGATTCCGTTCACGGAGGAGGCGGTGCATCACGTGGCCAGCCGCGTGAAAATCGTTCAGGACGTACTGCAGCGCCGGATTGCGCTGGAGAACGTCAGCTATTACGCCGCACCCGGCGCACGCATGAGCGAACTGGCGTTCGTCAACGCGGTGCTCGCCGAGGCCGACTGCGATCTGCTGCTGGACGTCAACAACATCGCCGTCAATTCGATCAATCACCGCTACGATGCCCACGCATTCCTCCATGGACTGCCACTGTCGCGCGTGCGGTACATCCATGTGGCCGGGCACTACGTGGAGGCGGAAGACCTGCGCGTGGACACACACGGCAGTGCGGTCAGCGACCCGGTGTGGGAGCTGCTGGACGAAGCCTACGCGCTGCTCGGACCGGTACCGACGCTGTTGGAACGGGACTTCAACATTCCGCCGATGGAAGAGCTGCAGCGCGAACTCGGCGTGATCCGCGGCTTGCAGGCGCGCCAGCAAGCCCCCCGGAGGTCGGCGAATGGCTGAAGCTGCCGGTCTGCGCGAACTACAAATGCAGTTTGCCGCGCATCTGCGCGATCCGGCCGCCAATCCGGCGCCCGCGGGCATCGAGGATCGGCGCCTGCAGATCTACCGCGATCTGTTCTACAACAACGTGCAGGACTTTCTCGCCAACGCCTTTCCGGTATTGCGCCGGATACTCGGCGACGATGCCTGGCACGCTCGCGTTCGCCACTTCTACGCGAACCACCGCGCTGTGTCCGCCCAGTTGTACGCACTGGCCGAGGAGTTCGCGGACTACCTGGCTGCGGAGACCGGCGCGCGAGTGGACGATCCGCCGTTTCTGGCGGAACTGGCGCACTACGAATGGGTGGAAATGGCACTGCTGGTCGACGAGGACGAAATCGACGCGGTCGAGGCCGATCCCGATGGCGACCTCATGCTGGGACTGCCGGCACTGTCGCCACTGGTGTGGACACTGGCCTACCAATGGCCGGTGCATAAAATCTCGCCGGATTTCCAGCCGCAGCAAGCGCCTGCGCAACTCACCTACCTGCTTGTCTATCGCGACCGTGCCGACAAGGTTCGCTTCATGGAAGCCAATGCGGTCACGGCGCGCCTGATGGAGCTGATCGAGAGCGAACCGGATACCGGCAATGCCCTGATGCATCGCATCGCCGTGGAAATGCAGCACCCGCATCCCCGCAGTGTGGTCGACGGCGGCGCCGCATTGCTGGCCGATCTGCGCGCGCGTGACATCGTGCTCGGCACCCGTCGACTCGCCTGAAGGCGCGCCGGCGCGATCCGCCGAAGGCATCCGTTCGTGCCGCGTATCGAATGGTGCATACCGCGGGCTTGAATCCCGGCGCCCGAATCGCGAGCATGGCTGGCGGCAATCGCGGCGGCCGCAACAATGGATTGAACTTCCGGATGCAGGTGCCTTCAAAAATGGCTCACCCGCCTGGAACCGTTCACGCTTGAACCATTGCACCTCCGGACTTGATGCACAGTTCAGCCGCGCCCATGCGTGCAAGCTTCTTGCATGCGTAGGGAAGGCAATGCGACTTGGATTTTTTCGGGTTGTTGTGACGAGGAAACACGTGAAAGGCTGGAGCCTGCGTCAAGCCTGTGTGCTTTTGACGCTGATCACTGCAGGATGCGCGTCGGCGCCGAGTACGCCGATGCCCGGTTCGGCTGCCTGGGAATCCCGCTACGACCTCATCTATCAGGACCTTTCCGACGAGCGCCTGTTCAGCGCACAGGCCCAAGCCGACGCCCGATTAGTGGGCCCGGTCTCGTTCAGTGTTGCCAGCGCGCTGCCGCTGGTGCAGCGGCAGGCAGATACCTGGCTCGCCAGCAACCTCAACGTAGGGTCCGGCAGCGGGCCGCTCAGCTATTCCGCCAGCTACTCGTTGACGCCCGGCGATATCGTGTTTGCCGATGACATCGAATACGCCAGTCTCAACAAACCTCAGCGTTTCGGCGGGCAGCACATCGGACAGAGCGTTCGCCTGCAACTGCCCGCGCTGGCCGGGGCGCCACTGGCGATCGCGGTGACGCACGAATCGGATGATTTCTGGACGGTCAATGGAGACACCCAGCAACAACGGCAGATTGCGGACCTGAGCTGGAAGCCCCGTCTGGCGATGGTCAACCTGCAATGGGCGGGTGCCTCCTCAGGTCTGGATTCGAGTCTCGCGCTGGATTGTGAATTGCGCGGATCGGTCGGTGTACCGACCCGCAGCCGCCCCAATCGCAGCCGCGCGGTGCGTGTCTCCGGGCGGAACTGCCAGGTGGTGTCCAACGATGTGCGCTACGACGACCTTGCCGCTCAGACCTATGGCGTGGCGTACACTTGGGCGCGCCCGCAACGCGAAAGCTCGGTGCGTCTGTCGGCGATCGATCCGATGTGGCGCACCAACTCGATGCAGCCCGACATCAACCCGAGCTATGAGCTCGGCGTTTCGCAGAGCCGCACGCGCGGCGCCTGGACGGCCAAGGCGCTGGTCGCAGTGCGCCGTGCCACCACCTGGTCCACGCCGAACCTGATGGACGAGGACGGGGCCATCCTGCCGACGGAAGGCAGCGACACCTATTTCGCCTCCAACGCCACGATTACGCGGCGCTTGCCGGCGGTCTCGGTATCCGCCACCTGGGCGCGCGGCGCCGACCCGCTGTGGTTCGTTCCGGAAATCGGCCAGGAAGCCGACCGCTTCGGACTGGCGGTGGACTTCACGCGCTGGGCGCAGACGCTGGCCCCCAGCGTGAACCCCACACTGGCGATGAGCTGGAACTGGACGCAGGCCAAGACCCGAGCCAATCAGCGCACCTCCGACAACGCCCTGAAGCTGAATCTCTCTGTGCTCTGGTAGCCCGGCGCGCAGACGCCCGCGCCTGTAGAATCGCCGGTTTAGGGCCGCCCATCCGCAGGTGGCTTGAGGCGGGTTCCCTCCGGGACGCGCCAACGTGCGAATCACGAGTATGTCCCGACCCATCCCTAGCACCGAAGACCGGCTGGCCGACTTTCTGCAGCCGCATATCGAGCCCGCCGATGTGGCCGCGCTGCTGCCCTTGCAGCGCGCCCGGCCGGCGCTGAATGCATTGACCACGCTGTTTCATGGCGGCGAGGCCGCGGTGATGGCCCGGCTGCTGGTGCTGCGCGAGATCGCGGCGCGCGGCGACGCTCCGTTCTGGACGCCAGCCGAGCTGCGCGAACGCCTGGCCTATCTCGACACCGGCAAGCTCGAAACCATCCTGCTGCGCCTGCGCGAGAACGAGCTGCTGCTGTGGGACAGTGAAACCCTGCGCTATCAGATCAGTCCGGCCGGGCGCATGGCGATCGCCGCCGTCAACACCCTGCTGAAGTTCGACGACGAGGGCTCCGAGCTCGGTTACCTCGCCTCGCAGCTGGCCGCCAGCGGCGCGCTGGGCCGCGTCGCCGCCGATGAGCTTCAGCACCTATTGTCGCGCCTCACCGAGCTCAAGGACGATTTCGAACGCGCCGTGCTGTCGGGCTCCGAATCGCGTATCCGCAATGCCGAGAAGCGGCTGGCGCAGGTCTGGGACTGGGTCGACAAGGGCACCGAGGTATTGCAGTCGATCACTGAAAACGACGAACTCGACGCCGCCTCGCATCGCGTCGCGCAACGCATCGGCCAGGTGCAGAGCGAGCTGCTGCGCATGGGCGGCGCCTTCCAGCGTGCGCTCAACCAACTCGAAAGCCAGAAAGTGCACCTGGGCACCACCGGCCTGTCATCCTCGGATGTGACGCGCTGGCTGCGCACCCGCTCGATCGACCAGCTGATCGGCCTGATCGACGCGCCGGAGATCGTCTCCGCGGTGCCGACGCTTCCGCTGGTGCTTGGCGACATCGCGCTGGACATCGCCGAATACGAACTCGTCGACAAGGCGATCCTGGAACGCATTGATACGCCGCTGCCGCCGGTGGAGGCGAACACCACCGCGACACTCGATGTGGAGGCAATCGACTTCACCGCCGCCGAGGATTTTCTCGCCGCGATGCGGGTGGCACCGGACGGCCTGCCGCTGCAGGACGCCGTGGCCGCGCGCGACTATCTGGAATCGAGCTATCGCCTGTCCTTGCTTTCGGTGCTGGGCGATACCGACATCGAAACCCTGGACGGCCCCTTGGCGGCACTGGCGCGCCTGCCACGCCGCCCGCAGTGGACCGGCGGCATCGTTCAGGTCGCGTGCGGCGGCATCGCCGAAATGAGCGCCGGCCAACTCACGGAAACCGAACATGGACGCTGAAATCCGAACGCTGGCGGCGCGCCTCGCGGCCGCCCAGGTATTGCGCCGCGACGACCCGATGGTACGCCGCGTGCTGACCGACGAACTGTTCTACCAGCAGCTCAGCGAACGGCTGGCGGCCGTCGGTCTGGAGTTCGTCGATCATCCGTATGCGGAGCACGTTTCGGTGCGTCTGGCGCGCGAGCAGGAGCAGGCCGTGTTCGGCGGCGAGGAAACCTGGCTGTCGAACAATCTTGGCCTCGCCCGCGACCAGATCGCCCTGCTGGTGGTGCTGTGGGCGCTGCTGATCCTGCCCAAGCGACAACGCCAGATCGAACGCAAGTCCTCGCGCGATTCGAACTCGCAAAGCGAGATGTTCGCCACCGACAAACCCATTCCCACCGGCGCCGAACTCGGCATCGGCGTCAACGAGAACACGCTGCTCGCCGATTTCGGCGACCGCCTCGGCGGCAAGACACGCATCAGCATCGGTCTGGGTGTGCTGTCGCGACATCGACTGATCGACCGCCGCGGCGGCCAGATCGTCGAAGGGCCGCTGCTCGATCTGGCACTCGACTATGAGCGCATGGCCGACCGCGTGCTCGACGGCACGCTCACCGATCTGTTCGGCACGCAGCTGGCCTATGTCCTGCCCGCCGCCGACGCCTGACGCCTTACGCCTTACGCCTTACGCCTTACGCCTTACGCCTTACGGACAAAATGTTCAGCTTCCACAATCTAGAAGTCGTTCACTGGGACTACTGGCGCCGCTTCGGCATCCCGCTGGATGCCGGCATCGTCACGGTGGTCGGCCCCAACGGTTCCGGCAAGACCACGCTGCTCGACGCGCTGCGCACGCTGTTGGTGATCGGCTGCTCCTCCGGCCGCGATTACAAGCGCTACGTGCGGCGTTCGGATGCGCCCTATGCCTGGCTGCGCGCCGAAGTCAGCAATCCGAGGCGGCCCAACGGCCAGCTCGCATTCTGGCCGATCACCGACGAGCGCGTGACCCTGTTCTGTAATATCCGCAAGAAGGGCGGCGATTGGGAACGCCGCTACGGAATCGCACCCGGTTCGGTCTCCGTGGAAGACGCCGAAACCAGCGAGCGCATCGTCTGGAAAGCCGTACGCCAGTACGAATCCGAACTGGAACACGCCGGCCTGACCCGCGCCATCAAGCGCGTGCTGGCGCTGGACCAGGGCCACACCGACAAGCTCTGCGAATACAGCGGACGCCAGCTGCTCGAACTGGTATTCAACGTGTTCGGCGACCAGGAGGTGCTCGACAACTACCAGGCCGCGAAACAGGACCAACTCGCGGTGGAGCGCGAACTGGAAGTGCTGAAGACGCGCCTCGCGCAGCTGGGCACGCAGTTGCGCGAGGCCGAGGCCGAGGTCAATTCGTTCAACGAATGGATGCGGCTGACGCGCGAACTGGCCGATCTGCAGGCCGAGTGGCTGCCGCGTGTCGCCGTCGCCGAACTGCTCGGCGGCGTGCGCGCCGGCCGCAGCCAGTTGCAGGGCGCGCGCCGCGAACGCGTGCGCCTGGAACGGGATCACGACGACACGCAGCGCCGCCACGCCGAACTCGATGCGGCCGCAGATCAGGCCGAACTCGACACCGAGGCGGCGATCGGTGACGAGTCCAAGGCGCAGGAAGCCTTCATTGCCGCACGTAGCGACGCCGGCGCCATCGAAAAGACCCTGGAATCACGGGAGCGCCTGTTGAGCATGGCGCGCGAACAGGCCGCCGGCATCGATGTCGAGAAAGCCAGCGCGCAATTCGATGCCGCCCAGCAGGAACGTTTCTCGCTGACGCGGCGACAGGGCGAACTGGCGCAAGGCATTGCCGAACTCAAGGCGCGCATCGCCGCGCTGGAAAGCGGCCGCAGCCTGGCGCCGCGTGAGGTCGAGCAATTTCGTTCGGCACTGACGGACGCCGGAATCGCGCATTGCGGCCTGGCCGAAATCGTGGAGATCAGCGACCCCGCCTGGCAGGGCGCGGTCGAAGCGGTGCTGCGCGGCCTGCGCCATGTCGTGCTGCTGGATGACCCCGACGACCGCGCGCGCGCCTGGCGGCTCGGCGAACAACTGCGGTTCCGCCACTACGTGGTGCCGGATCGCGAACTGGCGCCGCCGGCCACCGCCGGTTCGCTCGGTGCCTGTGTGCGCTTCACCGCCAAACCGCCGGTGTGGCTGCCACGCATGCTCAACGACATCCAATGCGTGCGGGACGCCGCCGAAGGCGCGAACCTGCCGGCGCGACAAAGCTGGATCACGCCGCAGGGCTATCACCGCGAACGGCGCGGTGCGCGCGATGTGTCCGTGGATGATTTCTATTTCGGACGCGCCGCTGCCGCACCGATGAAGCAGCGCGTGACTCAATTGCAGGCCGAACACGACGCCGTGCAGCCGGCGCTGGAACAGACCCTGAAACGCATCGCCGACCTGCAGATGCTGATTGCCGGCGTGGACGCCGCGCGCGAGCTGACGGCGCGACAGGCCGAATTTTCCGATGCCGAAATGCGCCGACCGCAGTGCGCGGCACGCGCGCAGACGGCCGCCGAAGCCCTGGCCGATGCACAGACGCGCCGGCGCGAAGCCGGCCTGCGGGCCCAGGCGGTGCGCGAACAACGTGGCGAGCTGACCGCGCGCCTGAAACAGATGGAAGCGGCGATCGAACGACTCTCCATCAGTGTCGGCAATTCCCGGGAGGAGCAGGTACGGCGGATTATCGAACTGCGCAAGCAGCGGCGGCAGCTGCCAGCCGAGAAGCGGACGCCGGATGCCCTGGACGAAGCGCGCAAGAAGTTCGAGAGCGTGCACGAAGTCGAGCGGGAGATCGGACGCGAACGCGCAAGATTGGAGGAAGGCAAGTTCGTGCGCGATGACAGCTGCATCGCCAAGCACGAGAAGCTGGCGCGCGATCATGCGCAGCTGGCCGGCACCATCGACAACCAGTACGTGCATCTCGAACGCGCCAAGACCGCCACGGAACGTGCGCGCGGCAGCTACATCAACGTGCTCAAGGGCACGATCCGGCGCTACGCGCAGAACCTGCGCACGCTCGGCGAACTCGCCGGCATCGCCGTGGAAGTCGAACATCCGCAGCTCGCCAACGACGACGTACAGCTCGCCCAGGCGGCGCTGGCGGTGCGCTTCAACTTCGATCAGAAGGGCATGATCGGCCTCAACGACGGCGAGGCCTCGGGCGGTCAACAGGTCATGAAGTCCATGATCCTGCTGGTCAGCCTGCTGATGGATGAGGACGCCGGCGGCGGCTTCGTGTTCATCGACGAACCCTTCGCGCATCTCGACATCTTCAATATCGACAAGGTCGGCGGTTTCCTCGAAGCCACTCGTGCGCAATACATCCTGACCACACCCAATACCCACAACGTCAACGTCTACAAGCCCTCGGACCTGACGCTGGTGACGCAGAAGCGCCGCCCCAGCGAGCAGTGGGCGCCACCGGTGGCGTTTCTGCGGCGGGATCGCAGCAGCGACGCTGCGGCCTGACCCGGGTTCAGGCGTCCGCCGCGCCTCTCGAACAGCGCGCCCTGGACGCGAACTTGTTGCGGGCAGCATGTAGCGCCCGCCCCGCCCAGAGGCCGAGCCGCTCGTCATCCTCGAAAATCTCGTCTGGCACCGTGTAGTAGCCGGTGACCGTCACGGCCTTGGTGCGGGTGGAATAGCCGAACGGCTGGGCACCATATTGCTCGTAGTCCGACCGCGAGTCGTCATCGACACGCAGGTACAGGCTGCCCTTCATCACCATGCCGAACTGCACGCCCTCGCAGTACAGACCGTGCCCACCAAAGAACCGGCGCACCTCGACACACCCGGCCGGGCGAAGTCGTTGCGCACACTCCAGCGCGCGTTCGAAAGTAACGGTTTTGCTCATGCCGCCCCAGCCTCCTGCCGCGTACGCAGGATCGAGAATATCGCGCAGATGCTGCTTGCTTGGCTATGAGTTCCATCTTCGAAAGCAGTTTGTCTTGTTGCGTGAGGCTTTGAGCGCAAAATTCGGCATGAGACTGGAACCATTCCCAAATGATATTGACTAACGAATCTGAGATCTGAATCCAGGGAAGCTTGGCTTCAGGTCGCTCAGGCAGCGACTGCCGAATGCCAATCTGTTCAAAGCCGTGGAACCGTGATGAAAAAGAACCAGTTTTCCCCGAAGCAGATTCAGAACATCCTCAAGGAAATGGACGCGCAGGAAGCTCCCTCCGTTGTGGCGCTGTGCCAGAAGTATTCGATATCACGGCAGACCTACTACTACTGGCGGGCCAAATACGGCACGGACGCGACACAGACCGACCGCATCCGCCAGCTAGAACTCGAAACACGCGAGCTGCGCAACATGTTGATCAAGCAGCGCTTCCAGATCGAGATGCTGAGCAGCAGCGGTTTTGCCGCCCAGGCCACTCGCTGATCTGAAAGCCTTGCGTTCGATTCCACGCCCCCTCGGGCGCGGACATAAGGTTCTGCTGAGACTTTTCGGTTAAGTTCGCGCCATGCGCGGCGCGAGCTTGATCCAATACTGGCGTGACGCCGGCACCCACCGTCAGGTGTGGCGGCTGGCCTTGCCGATGATCGCGTCCAATCTGGCCGTACCGCTGGTCAGTCTGGTCGACAGCATCGTCGCCGGACACCTGCCGCATCCCGAGCAACTCGGCGCAGTGGCCATCGGTTCCAGTCTCTACACGCTTCTGGTCTGGGCCTGCGGCTTTCTGCGCATGGGTGCCACCGGTTTCACCGCTCAGGCGCTGGGCCGCAACGACGGCGAGGCCATACGCGGCGTGCTGCTGAGGTCGCTGCTTCTGGCACTGGTGCTTTCGGTGGTTCTAGGTGCGGGCATCAGCTTGCTGCGCGACCCCTTGCTGGCCCTGATGCAACCTTCGGCCGAACTGGCAGCCCTGGCCTCGACCTATCTGGGAATCCGGCTGTTCGGTCTGCCAGCCGCGCTGCTCAGCTACGCCCTGGTCGGCTGGTTTCTGGGCCTGCACCGCGCCGGCATCGCGCTGTGCCTGCTGTTGACGACCAACCTCGGCAACATCGTTCTCAACCTGTGGTTCGTGCTGGGCCTCGGCTGGGGCGTCACCGGGCTGGCCTGGGCCTCGGTGATCGGCGAATGGAGCGGCGCCGTGCTGGGGGCGGTGCTGGCGCTGACGACGCTGCGGCGCTGGCCCGGGCGGCTGTCCGCCACGGCCTTGCGCCGGTGGGCGCTGTGGCGCCCCTTGCTGTCGGTCAATCGAGACATTTTTATCCGCACGCTGGCATTGGAATCCGTGTTTTTCGTGCTGACCGTGTTCGGCACGCGCCTGGGCGATACCGTGGTCGCGGCCAACAGTCTGCTGCTCAATGGTTTGCTGTTGACTGCGAACGGCCTGGATGGGCTGGCGCAGGCCGTGGAGGCATTGAGCGGGCGGGCCATCGGCGCGCGCGACAAACCGGCCCTGTATCGCGCACTGACCGTGGCCGGAGGCTGGTCGGTGCTCGGCGCTCTGGTCTACGCCCTGGGCTTCGCCATCGCCGGCGACAGCTTTGTCGACCTGCAAACCAATCAGCTCGAAATTCGCACGGTCGCGCATCGCTATTTGCCGTATCTCGCGCTGCTGCCGCTGGTTGCCGTGTGGAGCTATCTGCTGGACGGACTGTTCATCGGCGCCACTCGTGCCGCCGAGATGCGCAACGCGATGCTGCTGGCCAGTGGCGCCTTCATGGGGCTGGCCTGGTTGCTGCAGCCGCTCGGCAATCACGGACTGTGGTCGGCGTTTCTGCTGTTCATGGCGGTTCGCGGCGCGGTGCTGGCCGCGGCGGCTGTGCGTCTGGATCGTGCTGACGGTTGGTTCGGCCGCTGATGTTGCAAACCGACTCGGTTGCCGTCATTCGAGGGTATCGCCGACAGACGGCTCGTGGATATTCTTGGGGCGAAGCGATTCGCGTTGAATTCCAAGGATGGTCTTTCATGAACAACCCTGTGCCCGACGTTCGCGGGAGCGGTTGGAGCTTGTGCCTCGCGTTGGGCTTGCTGTTGGGCGCGTGCAGCTCATCAAACAGTGATGAAGCGGCAGCTTCGCCACCGGCGGCCGAAGTGCCGGCCGGATCCGCGGAAACGCCGGATTCCGATCCCGATGTGGCGAGCGTCGAACCGAGCTGCACGGGAACTGTCGATCGCAACGCAGCGATCCTGTCGAATGGCTTCGCCTTCGGTCCGGCCAATCACCGACGCAATGATTCGGCGATCGACGCCTCCAACGTCGCAGGGCTGCGCCTGCGCTTCGCGCACGCGGCGCAGGGCTACACCTGGAAACGCGGTGCGCCGGCGGTGACCACGCAGGCGATCTTCTTTTCGTCCGGGCGCGACCTGATCGCGATGAACCGCAAATCCGGCTGTGTCTACTGGGCGCATCGCATTCCACAACAGTATCGCGCCGCCCTGGTCGGCGGCAACGCGGTGCGCTCGGCGGCGATCTATCTGCTCAATGAACCCGGACAGCCCGCGCTGGTGCTGACCGGAGACTTTTACGGCAACTTCTATGCAGTGGATGCCGTGAGCGGCGAGCTGCGCTGGTCACGCTTTCTCGGCACCGAAAAATCCCATCATTGGATCACCGGCGGCGCGCAGTTCCATGATGGCAAGCTGTTCGTGCCGGTGGCCAGCAAAGAAGTGGTGTCCGTGGCACTGGACCTGACGCTGTGCTGCACCAGCCACGGCATGCTGCAGGCGCTGGATCCTTACACCGGCGAAAGCCTGTGGACCTATCACACGGCACCCGAGGCGAGCTACCAAGCCTCGACCGGCAAGCTCGGGCCGAATGGCATGAGCATCTGGGGCACGCCGGCGATCGATGCGGCGCGAAATCTGGTCTACGTGGGCACCGGCCAGAACCTGACGCCGCCGATCACCCCCAATGCCGATGCGATCGTGGCGCTGGACATGAACAGCGGTGAAACCCGCTGGGTGTTCCAGTCCAGTTCCGATGATGCCTGGAACGCCGCCTGCGAGCTGCCGCCCTTGCTCAACAGCGCCTGCGTGAAGCCGGCCGGCGGTGATTTCGACATCGGCGCGCCGCCGATACTGGTGCATCAGTCGAACGGCTCGGACGCGGTCCTGGCCGGCGCCAAGAATGGGGTGGTGTATTCCCTGGACGCCGACAACGGCGCGCTCAACTGGTCGCGCAAACTCGGGCAGGGCGGAACTCTGGGCGGCATCCACTGGGGCATGGCGGCCGATGACGAGCGGGTCTATGTCGGCGTGTCCGATGTGCACGTCGACAAGACCTCGGGGCTGGCCGTGTCGATACTGACGAGCGCCGATGTGCTTCCTGTGGAGGGCGCGACCCCGGGCCTGTACGCGCTGGACCTGCTGACCGGGGCCGTGGAGTGGCAGATCCGCCCGCAGCATCGCTACCAGGACACCGACTACGACTCGATCTACTCGGCGGCGCTGTCCCTGAGCAAGGATGTACTGTTTGCGGGCGCCCTGGACGGCGAGCTGCGCGCCTTCGATACCGCCAACGGCAAGGAGCTGTGGCGATATGACACGGCGCAGGATTTCGTGGATGTGAACGGTGTCGCCAGCCACGGCGGAACGATCGATTCGGTGGGCGCGGTGCCCGCCGGCGACATGCTGCTGGTCAACTCCGGCTACGACACCTTCGGCGGCAGCAACGAATACCAGTCCGGCCCCGGCAACGGCCTGCTGGTGTTCGAACTGCCCGACTGAGCGGCTCAGTACCGCGCCAGCAGGCGGTCGATGTCGCTGCGGATCGCAGCCAGGGTTTCGCGCATCGGCACCGGCTTGCGCGGCGCGCCGTTGGCCAGAACCGCGAAGGCGATCCAGCCGCCGTTGCTCTTGCGCAGGTAGCCGGCGGTGCCGAATACCGAATGCGGTTCGCTGAGCGTGCCGGTCTTGAGCGCCACGCGTTCCTTCCAGGCGGTGTCGCCGCGCTTGAGATAGCCATGCGGCGCCTGACCAGGCACCACCAGACCGGCGTAGTACACCGGAAAGGTTTCGGTGCGCCGGTACTCGTACTCCAGCACCGCCACCAGATCCTGCGCGGACAGCCGGTTCTCCGGCGTCAGCCCGCTGCCGCTGAGCAGCGTCGGCGGCCCCGCATCCGGATGATTCGCGGCCAGCAGCGCGCGTTGCACCAAATCGGAAAGATTGCGCGAAGCGCTGGCCAGACTGGACACCGGTTCGGGCACCTGCTGGGCGGCGATGTTGAGGGTCAGCACATCGGTGATGTAGTTGTTCGAATAGCGCAGCAGGCGCTGGATCTGCTCGCGCAGCGGCATGCCCTGCATTTCGGCAAGCAGGCTGGCCTTGGTCGGAACCGGCTGCGGTTCCACCACCACATTGCCACGAACGGTCACCCCGAGACTGGCCAGCACCTGACGCAGCAGCTGGCCGCCACCCAGCGCCGGGTCGCCCATCGACCGGTACAGCCGGACCGGCGCACCGGACGCAACGCCGCCGCCCATGCTGAGCGTATCGCCGTCCGGCAGCGTCACGCGGTCCAGCCACAGCCCGCTGTCCAGCGGCGTGGCGGTATTCACGCTGCCACTCAGGGGAATCGGCAAGCCCACTCCGGCGCAGCTGAAAATCTGCGCCGCGGCGCCCGGCAAGGTGGGCTTGACGTCCAGACACCAGCTTCCATAGTCCACGCCAAAAGCCGAAGGCAGCGCGTCATACGAAGTGTGAGTGCGCACCATGCCCTCACATCGGTCCTTGGTTTCGCAGGCCAGCGGACCGAACGGCAGCGGATTGATCACCAGATCGCCGTCCACCGTGCTGATGCCGGCCTGCTTCACCTGCGCCGCCAGAAACCACAGGGACTGATGATCGAAGGTGGAATCGCCTTCGCCGACGACCATCAGGTCTCCGACCAGGCTGTCGCCTTCGATGGCACCGTTGGCAAGTATGCGCGTGGCGAAGGTCTTGTCCGCCGGCCAGGTATCAAGGGCTGCGGCCGCCAGCACCAGTTTGGTCAGCGAAGCCGGCGTCAGCCGCAACGCCGGTGACAGCGACTGGATTACCTTGCCGTTGTCCAGGTCGACGGCGACCGCCGTCACCGTCGCGCCACGCCGCATTTCGAGCGCACGCATCGAATCCCAGGCCGCCAGGGCTCGGGATACGGGCGTCACCACACAAATGAGGGCGAGAACAGCGGCGCCGATGCGACAGCGTGCAACCGATACATTCATCATGGCGCAGTGTTCTACAGCGGTATGACATAAAAGTTCAATGCGCGAACAGCCGAAGTCCAATACGAAGGCGCGCGAATGGGCGCCGCCGGACGCGCTCAGGTCAGCGGCCGCGCGGACCTGTACAATCCGCGCCCCACGTTGAACCCTGGATTGACCCGATGTCCGCCCTGTCCGATGAGGTGGCCCGGCGCCGGACCTTCGCGATCATTTCGCATCCGGACGCGGGCAAGACGACGCTGACCGAAAAGCTGCTGCTGTTCGGTGGTGCCATTCAGTTGGCCGGCACCGTCAAAGGCAAGAAGGCCTCGCGCCACGCCACCTCCGACTGGATGGCGCTGGAGCAGCAGCGCGGCATTTCGGTAACGACCTCAGTGATGCAGTTCCCGTATCGGGAACGCATCGTCAATCTGCTGGACACACCGGGCCACGAGGATTTCTCGGAAGATACCTACCGCACGCTGACGGCGGTGGATTCGGCGCTGATGGTGATCGACGCGGCCAAGGGTGTGGAGCCGCGCACCATCAAGCTGATGGAAGTCACACGTCTGCGCGACACGCCGATCGTCACCTTCGTCAACAAGCTGGACCGCGAAAGCCGGCCCTCGCTGGACCTGCTCGATGAGATCGAGAACGTGCTGGGTCTGTCCTGCGCACCGATCACCTGGCCGGTGGGCATGGGCCGTGACTTCAAGGGCGTGTACCACCTGCTCGAAGACCGCTTCTATCTCTACACCGGCCCCAAGGACCGGGTGTCGGACATCGAGACCGTCGACGGCCTGCACGCGCCCGGTCTGGCGGAGCGTCTGGGGCGCCCGTATCAAACGCTGCTGGAGGAAATCGAACTGGTGCAGATGGCCGGCACCCCGTTCGACATGGAACAGTACCGGCAGGCCAAGCTCACGCCGGTGTTCTTCGGCTCCGCCATCAGCAACTTCGGCGTGCGCGAATTGCTCAACGGCTTTGTCGACTGGGCACCGCCGCCGCAGCCGCGCGAATCCAGCGTGCGTCCGATCAATCCGTCCGACGAGCGCTTTTCGGGATTCGTGTTCAAGATCCAGGCGAACATGGACCCCAAGCACCGCGACCGCATCGCCTTCCTGCGGGTCTGCTCCGGCGTGTACACGCGCGGCATGAACCTGCACAGCGTGCGCGTGGGGTCGAACGTGCGCATCTCCAATGCGCTGACCTTCATGGCCTCGGACCGCGACGTGGTCGAGCAGGCTTATCCCGGCGACATCATCGGCCTGCACAACCACGGCACGATCTCGATCGGCGACTCGTTCACCGAAGGCGAGGATCTGGTGTTCTCGGGCATCCCCAACTTCGCGCCGGAACTGTTCCGCCGCGTGGTGCTGCGCGACCCGCTGAAGTCCAAGCAGCTCAACAAGGGCCTGGACCAGTTATGCGAGGAAGGCGCCACTCAGGTCTACCGTCCGGTCAGCAACAACGACATCATCCTCGGTGCGGTCGGCGTGCTGCAGTTCGACGTGGTGCAGTACCGGCTCAAGGACGAGTATGGTGTGGACTGCGTGTTCGAGCCGGCCGCGATCAGCACGGCGCGCTGGGTGTCGTGTCCGGACGAAAAGAAGTTCCGCGAATTCCGTGAGAAGAACGAACTGCGCATCGCCGCCGATCATCAGGGCGCGCTGGTCTATCTCGCATCGAGTCCGGTCAATCTGGCGATGACGCGGGAACGCTTTCCGGACATCGCCTTCGACGACACGCGCGAACACTCGCCCGCGCTCTGAATCATGCCGGCCCGTCTCAATCCTCGGGTTTGGGCAGACGCGTGGTCATGTCGTTCGGCCGGATCGAATGCGAGGTTTCGTCGCTGGGAAACTCGAACAGCATCTGGCGCCGCTCGCCGGAGGCGATCTCCACTTCACGTTCGATCGGCTTGCCGTCGCGTTCGGCGCTGATTCGATAGCGGCCCGCCGGCAGATCGACCAGCATCAGCGGGCCGTCGGCCTTGGTCTCCACCAATTCGTCGTCGTTGCTGTTGCGAATGCGCACGGCGACGTCCGTGGTGTAGGCCGCCTTGCCGTCGATCGACTCGGCAAAGGTCATGGCCAGCGGGTACTGATCACGCGCCGCTTTCATTTCGCTGGCGGACTCGCGTCCCACGCCGCCGATCCTGTAGTCGACCTTGCCGCCAGCATCGGCGGCGGCAGTCGCTGAAGCGGTCCACAGCAGGCCAAGAACCAGGGCACCGAGGGTAGAAGGAATGGCAATTTTCATCGCAATCTCCTGAAATCCATGTCGGGGTGAAGCGTGTTGCAATGCCCCATTTTTGCGATCGGCACTGAAAGCTGCCTGAAGCACGGCTGCGACAAAGGCGGATGGATCGGACGCCGCGGCCGAAAACCGTCATAGAATGGTCACAAAGGCGCCGCCGAGCGCCTGAAAACAATCTTGCGAGTTCTGGAAGGGAGACGCTCATGACGATACGAATCCTATGGTCCGTGCTGGCCGCAATGCTGCTGGCCGGTTGTGGTGGCAGCGGAGGTGGCGGTGGCGACACCGATTCCCTCGATCCGCCGCCCGGTGCCGAAACCCGCGCAGGCACGGTCGAGAACGTCTATCTCGCTTCGGGCGTGGACGGCGAGCAGATCGCCTTCACCGTGATCGAACCGGAAACGTTTGCGGAAGGCGCAAAGTATCCGCTGATCCTGCACAGCCACGGTTACGGCGGTTCGCGCCAGAGCACCCGGCCCACCGAAGGCCTGCTGGCGGCGCTGTCGGCCGCCGGCTACGGCATCATTTCCATCGACCAGCGGGGACATGGCGAATCCGGTGGCACCATCCGCATTCTCGACCCCAATCTCGAAGGCCAGGACAACCTGCAGATCATTGACTGGGCCGAGGACAATCTGGACTGGCTGGCCTATCGAGACGGCAATCTTTTGCTCGGCGCCACCGGCGGCAGCTACGGCGGCGGCTTTCAGCACCTGATCTACGCGATCGACCCTGAGCATCGCCTGGACGCGATCGCACCCGAAGTCACCTGGAACGATCTGCGCTACAGCCTCTATTCGGGCGAGGTGTTCAAGAGCTACTGGGCCACGCTGCTGTCCCTGGGGGGCGGCGCCAACCAGGACGCGGAGGTCAACGCAGGGCTGGTGCAGGGCATCACCACCAACACACTCAGCCAGGAACAACAGGCGCTGCTCTACCAGAACAGCCTTGCCTCGTACTGCGAACTTGGCACGCTCACGAAAATCGACGCGCTCTACTGGCAGTCCGCGCGTGACACCCTGTTCAACCTCAACGAGGCCTACGCCAACTATCGTTGTGTGGAAGCGCAGGGCGGCGACGTGCGCCTGCTGGTCAAGGCGCCGGGGCATGATTCAGGCGGCCTCGAAGCCTGCGGCAAGCTCGACAAGGACCGCGCGATCCTCGCCTGGTATCAGGAGAAGCTGCGCGGCGTTTCCGGCGCCGATGACGACATCCCCGAATTCTGTTTCCACCTCGGTGACGACGGCGAGGACGGCGTGGTTCCGAACGAGCTGCCGGAAGCCACGCAAGTGTTTCAGGTGCCGCCGACCTCGATCACGCCGTCCAATGCCAATGTGTTCCGCAAGCGCATTCCGCTGACCACGATCGGCGCCGATGGCGCGGTGATGATCGGCCTGCCGGAAATCAGCATGACGGTCACCGACGCCGTGGTCGGCGCGCCGCAACTCGGCGATCCGATCCTGTTCGTCGGCCTGGGCCGCCGCGCGCCGGGCGAGAACAGCGATACCTTGATCATGGGCAATCAGGTGCGTCCGTTCCGTGGTTACGGGATGTTCGAGGACGAACTCACTGGCGTCTCGGTGCGGCTCGACGAAGGCGATGAAATCAGCCTGTTGCTCTATCCGTCGTTCGCGGCGCGCTATGTGGGTTCGGCCTCGACCGTGGGCGCGCCGGTCACGGTGGAAGCGATGGTGGGCCTGCCGCTGTTCGAGGCCGACCTGCCGCAGGCACCGCTCAACTGAAACCGGCGGCGAACCGGCATGGCGGTGGCGCAAAGCCGCCGCCATGCCGTGTTCGACATGAGTCCGCTATGCTTGGATGCCCCTGTTGCCCAAGGCCCTAGTCATGAAGTCCGCTCGATTCGTCGGTGGCATCGTCCTTTTCGGCGCCGCGTTGCTGCCCGCCGCTGCGTGGTCGGAGACCCCGAAAACGGGCTTGTGGAAGATCACGATGCAGGGCGCCAGCGCCGAGCACGAAAATTTCGACTGCGTGACCGACGAGGAAGTGGCGAAGTTCGAAAGCGGCGGCTGGGATTCGTTCGAACCGCCCTACGAGAACTGCCAGACCACCGATCGCAAGCAACGCAGCGATGGCTTCTCTGTGGAGTACCTGTGTGACAGCGAACATCAGAAAGGTACCGGCAGCATGAGCATGACGCTCAGCGATTCCGAGCACTGGACGATGACGATGAACTTCAAGGGCAGCCTGAGCATGCAGCCGGATGCCAAGCCGATGCCGATCGACGTGGACATGAAGGTCGACGCAGCCTGGTCGGGTCCGGATTGCGGCAAGTACGCGGACCAGGACGAGTGACTCGGCACCGGCGGGTTTCATGCGGCTACTGAAAGCAACCGGCGTAACGCTGTTGGTGCTGGCCGTGGCATTGGCCTGGACCTTCCTGCCGCAACGGCTGGATTTCGAAGCGATGCCGGCTGCGCTGTTGCCGCCGGCGAATCCGCCGGCGGAGATGCGCCTGAGCCTGCTACAGACCGGGCGCATGCATTCCCAGGCGCTGTTCGCGTATCGCGGCGGATCGCCGTTCGATGCGCGCGATTTCTCGATGGGCGGCATCCTCGTGCAACACCCGCGCGGCGATCTGCTGGTCGATACCGGTTTCGGCCGGCATGTGGTGGACCATGCCGAGACGCTGCCGCCGTTGATGAAGCTCACCACCCGCTACAGCGTCGGCACACCGATCGCCGACCAGTTCTCGGCGCACGGCTACGACGCTGCGCAACTGGCCGGCATCGTACTCACGCACGCGCACTGGGACCACATCAGCGGCATTCCGGACCTGCCGGGCGTGCCGGTGTGGCTGGATACGGCGGAACAGTTGTTCATCGATGGCGACAAGCCGATGGCGCAACTCGCACACAGCCTGTTGCCGCTGCCGATCCGTACCTACGGCTTCGATGAAAAGCCGTACCTCGGTTTCGCGCGGAGCTTCGATGTCTGGGGCGACGGCTCGATCGTGCTGGTGCCGGCCGGCGGCCATACGCCGGGTTCGATCATCGCGTTTCTGAATCTGCCGTCCGGCAAGCGCCTGGCCCTGATCGGCGACATCGCGTGGCAGACCGAGGCGATCGAGATTCCTGCCGAACGTCCCTGGGTATCGCGCATGCTGGTCGATGACGACGCCGGCGCGGTGCGCGAACAGCTGCGTCATCTCGCCGCGATCCATCAGCGCTTTCCGGAAATCCAGATGGTGCCGGCGCACGATGCCCGGGTCGCCGCAGGTCTGCCGCAGTTTCCGGAAATGATGCGCTGAGCGCGCATCGACGCCTTCAACTCGGCTTCACGGCCTCGTTCGTTCTGCGCTGATCGGCCGGCACTTCGAGATCTTCGGACTTCGCGGTTCGCGCCTTCGCCACCAGATTGCGGAACAATCGGCGCTGCGGAGCCAGATAGGGCAGGTACTCGGGGTGCCATTGCACGCCGATCAGGTATTGCTCGTCGGTCGATTCGATCGCCTGAACGAAGCCGTCCAGATCGCGTGCCGCGACATCCAGGTGCTTGCCGGGACGCTCCACGGCCTGATGATGCAGGCTGTTGATGCGCCAGCGCGTACGCCGCAGGATGCGGTGCAACTCCTGCTGCACGGTGCCGATCGCGGACTTGGTGGGCAGGATGCTGCGCCGGTTCGAGGTGCGCCGGCGCAGCCCACGGATGTCGCCGTACAGTGAGCCGCCGCGCATCACGTTGATCAGCTGCGCACCGCGACAGATTCCGAGTATCGGCAGATTGGTACGCAGTGCGCGATCGATGATCTCGAGTTCGAAGCGGTCGCGCCGTGTATCGATCTTGGCGACGCCGTCGTCGCTGCCGCCATACAGACTGGGGTCGATATCCGACCCGCCGCCGATGATCAGGCCATCAAAACGGCGATGAACGCGTTCCGGCGGTGTGGACGGCGTCAAGCGCAGCGCGCGTGCGCCGGCCAGCCACAACTGCAAGCGCGTCGCCCACCATGCCAGCGGTACGCCACGATCCGAGCCGGTGACGGCAATCAGCGGCCGCTCAGCCACTGCGTCACCTTGTCGCGCCAGCCAACGAAATCGATGGAGTTCTCGGAGTCATGCGCACGCCAGGCGGCGCTCCACCGTTTCAGGCGCGCCTGGTCGTCGGCCAGCGCTTCGACCTGTACCCAGCGGTTCCACGGCGCGTGCAGCGACCATTGCGCATCGTCGATCTCCGAATTCGGCAAGCGATAGTGAAACGTCGGGCGCTTGTTGATCTTCTGATCCGGCACCTTGGCACGGACCCGCGCCTCGTCGATCAGCGCGAACAGCGGCAGCATGTCCAGGGTGCGATTGCGCGTCGGATTGTGTTCGAGGTAGTCGTCGATCAGACCGTTCATGTCCGGCGCATAGTCCGGCTGCAGCAACAGCCGCAGATAGGCCAGCGGATAGTCGCGGATGAACGGCGACAATCGACGCGTGGGCGGAATCTGTTCCTGGTCACGCAGCCAATCCGTCAGGCAGGCGAAAGCCTGGAGGTGACGGCGGATGGTGTCCGCGTCCAAGGCCGGGAGCTCGGCATTGAATTGCAGGCCAAAGGCGTAGATCACCGAGGCACCGGTGCCGAGTGCGCCGGCCTCGCGCAGCGCCGTCACGGTATCGTCGAGCCGCGCCAGCTGACTGATCGGCAGCGGCGGACAGACCAGCTCGGCCGGGACCACCGTTTCAGCCAGACCCAGCAGTGCGTCTTCCGCATAACGCTCCACGGCCGCCCACAATTCGCTGACTTCCTCGCTGTCGCTTTTCTTGCGGTCATGCAGCCAACGTGCATCGAACTCGATTCGATAGTCGCCGAAGTCCGCCTCGCGCACCTCGATCAGCAGGCGGTCACGCGCATCGATGCTGCCGCCATGAACGGATTGCACGCATTGCGCGATCTGCTCCAGGGAGATGCCGGACATTTCCAGCTCCACGCCAACGCGGCGTTCCTCGCCGTCGGCATTGCGGCGCCGTGGCGGCATTTCGTATCGGCTGGTCATGGCTCCATGCGAAGACGGGTCGTATCGCGCTTTACGATACGACCTGTCGGATGTCCCAAGGATGAATGACCGGGAAACGCGCTCAGCCGAGCCCGACCGGCACGAAGATGCGTACCTGTCCGCGCTGGATCAGTAGCGCGACACGGTCGTCGTGTTTGCCGACGATCTTGCGCATCTGTTCGGCACTGCTGACTTCCTCACCATCGATCGACAACACGACATCGCCGCGCTGGATGCCGGCCTCGGCCGCGGGTCCGGACGCTTCCTCGACCAGCATGCCGGCCAGCAATCCGGAAGCCCGCTGCTCTTCAGGCGACAGCGGCCGAACGGCAAGGCCCAAACGGGCGTCGTCGGCTGAACCGCCGTTGCCGTCAGCGGAGGCGACTTCGCTCAAGGCGCCGAGCCTGGCGACCACGGTCTTGGTCTTGCCGTCACGCCAGACTTCGAGCTCCGCCTTGTCACCCGGCGAGGCCAGACCGACACGCGACGAAAGATCGCCGGCCGCGCGGATCGGCACGCCGTTGTAGGACAGCAGCACATCACCCGCCTGAAGCCCGGCCTTTTCAGCTGCACTGTCGGATTCGACCTTGGCCACCAGCGCGCCGGCCGGCTCCTTGAGGCCGAAGGACTGCGCCAGCGACTGGTTCACGCCCTGCACCGAAACACCGAGTAGTGCGTGCTCGACCTTGCCGTGCTTCACCAGCTGATCGCTGATGTGCATGGCCACGTCGATCGGAATCGCGAAGGACACGCCTTCATAGCCGCCGGTGTTCGAATAGATCTGGGAATTGATACCGACCACTGCGCCGCTGGCGTCGAACAGCGGTCCACCGGAATTTCCGGGATTGACGGCCACGTCGGTCTGGATGAACGGCACGAAGGCATCGTTCGGCAGCGAACGTGCCTTGGCACTGACAATACCGGCGGTGGCGCTCTGTTCCAGGCCGTAAGGCGCACCGATTGCCAGCACATAGTCGCCAACACCGAGCGCCTCGGGGTTACCGGTGCGCACCGTCGGCAGATTCTTCGCGTCAATCTGGATCACGGCGATGTCGGTGGCTTCGTCGCTGCCGAGCACCTTGGCTTCGTACTCATGATTGTCGGACAGCTTGACGGTGACCTTGGTGGCATCGGCCACCACGTGGGCATTGGTCAGGATCAGGCCGTTCTCGCTGACGATGAAGCCGGAACCGAGACCACGCGTCGGCACGCGCCCCTGCGGCGACATTCCCGGCTGTCCTCGAAAGAACTGCGAAAACGGGCTGTTCTCGCCAAACGGATTCTGCATCTGCGGCGCCTTGGTCTCACCGATCGTGGTGATGCCGACTACGGTGGAGGCATTCTGCTCGACGATGGCGCGATAGTTCGGCGCCGTCATCATCGGAATCGGCTGCTTGTCGCTGAGCGACCGCAAGGGCGAAGCACTCGCGACCATGGTGACGGTCGGCGACGCATCGGTCGGCGTCAGCGTGTCCGGAACCACCGCGCCGAGCGCGGCGCCGGCTGCGACCAGCCCGGCGGCGGCGATTGCACAGCTTGTCTTGCGTAATTGCATCGGTGAACTCCCGAATCTGCTGTTGTGGTGGATGCACTCTGGAACCGGATTCTTAAAGGAGTCTTAACGTGAATCACGCGCGGCGTGATGCCGACCGACCCTCGCCCGCTTGCGGGAGAGGGGGGACCGCTCGCGAATGCGAGCGGTGGGTGAGGGGGGGCGCTCGCGAACGCGAGCGGTGGGCGAGGGAACGGCCATGCCGCAGCAGATAAATTCTGTGGGCTGCCGCTTGTAGCATGACCGTTAGGACCGCTCGCGCAGCGGCTGTGTCCGTCATCGGTGCGGTTCTTGCGAAACCTGCGACATGGGTGAATTCACACGGTTTCAACAAGCTTCGGCTCAGGACGCGCGTGCGATGATGGCGCCCATGCCCGAACCCTCTTTCCGCAATTCCCGCACTGCTGGCCGCGACGGTGTTGATCGTCGCGGGACGCATGCCGAAGCGCACCCCGAATCACGGCTCGGCGCGAACATGCGCCATCGCGTGGAACACGCCGTCGAAGACGCTTCGCGCGAAATTCGTCGTCATGTGCCGCCGGCGCTGTACTCGCTCGGCGAAGAGGTCGCGCACGCGATCACGCATGGCGTCGGGGTAATGCTGGGGATCGCCGGTCTGGCGATACTGGTGGCACGCGCCGCACTCTATGGCGACACCCTGCACATCGTCAGCAGCGCGATCTTCGGCGCCTCGCTGATCATTCTGTACACGGCCTCCACGCTCTATCACAGCGTGCCGCCCTCACGCGCCAAGGAAATCCTGCGCGTGATCGATCATGTTTCGATCTATCTGCTGATCGCCGGAACCTATACGCCGTTCACGCTGGTCACGCTCAACGGCCCCTGGGGCTGGTCGCTGTTCGGCGTGACCTGGGGGCTGGCAGCGGTCGGCATCGTCTTCAAACTGTTCTTCACCGGCCGCTTCGAGGCCTTGTCGGTCGGAATCTACCTGGGCATGGGCTGGTGTGCCGTGGTCGCGATCAAGCCGCTGCTGGATTCGCTGGGCACCGGCGGACTGTTGCTGCTGCTCGGCGGCGGCCTTTGCTACACCGGTGGGGTCGCGTTCTATCTGTGGAAGCGGCTCAGCTATCACCACGCGATCTGGCACAGCTTCGTGCTCGCCGGCAGCGTGCTGCACTACTTTGCGGTGTTGTTCTACGTCTTGCCGGGCGGCGACTGAACCTGGAACGGCCAGCGATGCACCGTCGTGCCGGTGCGCGGATCGAAGGCTGCCGCGATCAACGCCGCGGCGACCTCGTCCGCCTGGACCGGGCGCATTGGCGCCAGAGCGCCACGAAACAGCGGTACCAGCAGCGGTGCGACGGCCTGACCGGCCGATTCGAGCGGACGCCGTTCGCTGCGATCCCCCAGCAGCAACGAGGGTCTGAGAATGTGCACGGCGCTGTAACCGACATCCGATACCGCCTGTTCCATGCGCGCCTTGACCCGCGAATAGAACGCCAGCGAGCGGGCATTCGCTCCGTAGGCGGACACGACCATGAAACGCGAGGCGCCGGCGGCGTGCGCGGCACGCGCAAACGCCAGCACCAGATGATAGTCGACGCGCTCGAACGCGGCGCGTGAACCGGCACGCTTGAGCGTGGTGCCGAGGCAGCAAAACGCATCGTCCACCTGCAGCGCCGGCGTGAGCGCCATCAGATCATCGAAATCGGTTCGCAGCCATTTCAGCTTCGGGTGCTCGAACGGATTCGCCTGGCGCGTCAGCGCGATCACGCGCCCATAGCGCGGATCATCCAGCAGCCGCCGCAGGCAGCACCGCCCGACCAGGCCGGTGGCACCGGCGATGACTGCGATGCGCGGAACGATCTCTGTCATAAACTGGGGCTCTCCATTGTTTGCCGGCTGCCTGCGGGCGGTCGCCGCCTCGACCGAAGACCGACATGACCATCCCTTTCGAACTTCACGAACGTCTCGCCGCCGATACCTCTAGTCTGGGCGAATTGCCGCTGTCACGTCTGCTGATGAGCCGCGACGGGCGCTATCCCTGGTTTCTGCTGGTACCGCGCATTGCCGGCCTGCGCGAATTGCACGAGCTGGACGATGTCGACCGCCATCGGCTCAGTGACGAATCGGCGGCGCTGTCACGCGCGCTGCTGAAGGTTTTCGGCGGCGACAAGCTCAACGTCGCCGCCATCGGCAACCTGGTGCCGCAGTTGCACCTGCACCACGTGGTCCGGTTCGCGGATGACGATGCATGGCCGGCCCCGGTGTGGGGCCATTCGCCGCCGCTGGCCCTGGCGGATGACGAGGCGCAGCGGCGCCGGCAAGCGGTGTCTGCGTCCCTGCGGGCGGCCGGCATTGCGCTGCGCACCGACTGAGCCTGCCGTGCAGCCCGGCAGGCTGTTAGACTCCGTCGACGGCTCAATTGACACGGTGCAGCAAAGCAGAGCGGAATCCGCCGCCCATGCTGCCTGAGGATTCTTGGGGAATGGTGCAGACCTTGCACCGGGGAGACGGGCGCATGGGGTTCTGCGTCCGTTTTTTTGGGTTCGAATTGCTGCGGCGCGTCAATGCGTTACCGTATGCTGTACGCATGCGCGACGGCGCCCGCCTATCTCGATCCAAGGAGAACATTCGATGATGCAATCGGTCGCAGGCAAGAAGATTCTGATCACCGGCGCCGCCATGGGCATGGGCCGGCTCTATGCCGAGCTGGCGATTCGCGAGTCGGCCGCCGCAGTGGTGCTTTGGGACGTCAACGAAGCCGCACTGACGGAGACCGCTGAGGCTCTGAGCGCTCAGGGCGGCAAGGTACATCCCTATGTCGTGGACGTATCCAGCCTGGAGGCGATCGAGGAAACCGCGGCGAAAGTGCGCACCGAGGTCGGCGATATCGAGCTGCTGTTCAACAACGCCGGCATCGTACGCGGACGCTTCTTCTGGGAACACGACCACCGCCGCGACACCTTTCTGACGATGGCGATCAACTCCCTGGCGATCATGTACATCGCGCGCGAGTTCCTGCCGGGCATGATCGCCTCCGGCAGCGAATGCCGCGTGGTCAACATCGCATCCGCGGCCGGGCTGGTCTCCAATCCGAAGATGAGCGTGTACTGCGCCTCCAAGTGGGCGGCCGTCGGCTGGTCCGATTCGGTACGGCTGGAGCTGGAACAGGCCGGGCACCACCACGTCAAGGTCACGACCGTATGCCCCAGCTACATCAGTACCGGCATGTTCGATGGCGCCAAGGCACCCCTGCTGACGCCGATTCTGACGCCGGAGTACGTAGTCAACCGTGTCTGGCGCGCGATGAAGCTCGGCAAGCCATTCCTGACCATGCCGTTCATGGTCCGCCTGTCGATGCTGTTCCGCGGCCTGTTGCCGATCCGCGTCTGGGACTGGGTCGGCGGAAAATTCTTCGGCGTGTACAAGTCCATGGAGGACTTCCACGGGCGGCCGACGGTCTGAAAACTTCACTGCGCCGCAGCGCGATACCCGGGCCGTTTTGAGGACACGCCCTGTCACTTGCGCACGGCTACACTAGGCGTAAGGAAGCTACCAAAACAACAGGCCGTTAGAGGAGGAGAGGCAGGTGAACTATCTGGTGACCGGGGGAACGGGATTCATCGGGCGGTTTCTGATTGCGCGATTGCTGCAGCGTGAAGGCGCCCAGGTGCACGCGCTGGTCCGGGAAGGCTCCACCGCCAAGTTCGACGGGCTTGTCGAACGCTTCCCGGAACAGGCCAAGCAACTGCATGCCGTGCATGGCGACGTGACGCAGGACGGGCTGATGTCGGCCGCCGCGCGCCGGAAGCTGGTCGGCAAGATCGATCACGTGTTTCATCTGGCGGCCGTGTACGACATGAACATGGACGACGCCACGGCCGATCGCGTCAACAACGAGGGCACACGCAACCTCGTGAACTTCGTCAACGGCCTGGGCGGCAATGTTCGCCTGCATCATGTGTCCAGCATCGCCGTGGCCGGCGGCGGTTACGTGGGCCGTTTCAGCGAGACAATGTTCGACGAGGGTCAGGATCTCGACCATCCGTATTTCCGCACCAAGTTCCAATCGGAAAAGATCGTTCGCGAAGAATCCAGCGTGCCGTTCCGGGTGTACCGGCCCGGCACCGTCGTCGGTTCGTCCGAAACCGGCGAGATGGACAAGGTCGACGGCCCTTACTACTTCTTCAAGACGATCCAGCGCGTCCGCGACGCGGTGCCGAAATGGCTGCCGCTGATGGGCGTGGAGGGCGGCCACGTTCCGGTGGTGCCAGTCGACTACGTGGCCGCTGCGATGGACGAACTCGCCCACCGCGACGGCCTGGACGGGCAAAGCTTCCACCTCGTGCAGCGCAATGCTCCGACCGTGGGTGATCTCATTCAGTTGCTGCTCGAAGCCGCACATGGCCCCGAGATCACCAGAAACGTGGACCTGCCGCCGCTGAGCCTGCCGCGCAGCGTGCGCCGGGTTTCGCGCTCCGTGACAAGCCGGCTGCCAATCGACATCGAACGCACGGTATCCAAGACCATCGGCATTCCGGTTTCGGTGCTGGGCTACATCAACAATCGCGCGATCTTCGACGATCGCAAGACGCGCGCTGCGCTCAAGGACAGTGGCATCAAATGCCCGGAGTTCCACGACTATGTGGAACGCCTGTGGCACTACTGGGAAGCGCATCTGGATACGCATGTGCGTCTGCCGCCGGAACTGCCGCGCAAGGTCGCCGGCAAGGTCGTGCTGATTACCGGCGCATCCAGCGGCATCGGCTTCACCACCGCCAAGAAACTGGCGGCCGCCGGCGCGCGCGTGATCATGGTCGCACGCAAGCCGACCAAGCTGGAGGAAGCACGCCAGACGCTGCTCAACTTCGGCAGCGAGGTCTATGCCTATGCCTGCGATCTGGCGGACATGGATGCCGTGGACCGGCTCGGCCAGCAGGTGCTGAAGGATTTCGGTCACGTCGACATTCTGATCAACAACGCCGGGCGTTCGATCCGTCGGGCGGTCGCCGAATCCTATGGACGCTTCCATGACTTCGAACGCACCATGGAGCTCAACTACTACGGCGCGGTACGGATGATCATGGCGCTGCTGCCGACGATGTCGAAGCGGCGCCAGGGCCACATCATCAACATCTCGTCGATCGGAGTGCTCGCCAACGCCGCCCGCTTCTCGGCGTATGTTGCCAGCAAGGCCGCACTGGATGCGTTCACGCGCTGCCTGTCGGCCGAAATCCGCGGACGCAATATCCACACCACCGCGATCTACATGCCGCTGGTGCGCACACCGATGATCGCGCCGACCAAGATCTACGACTACGTGCCAACCTGGTCGCCGGACGACGCCGCCGACACCGTGATGCGCGCGATCATCAAGCGGCCGAAGTCGATTGCCACGCCGCTGGGAACAGCGGCGGCGCTGAGCTACGCGATGTGGCCCAAGGTCAACGACTACGTGCTGTCCAAGGGCTTCCAGCTGTTTCCGTCCTCGAGCGCTGCCAAGGGAGGGCGAAAAGGCGGTGAAAAGCCGACGCTGGAACAGGTGGTGTTCGCCAATCTGTTCAAGGGCGAGCACTGGTAACCCAGGTCTCGATCCGCTTGGCAGGGACGCCGGGCCATGAATTCACGGCGCATCCGTTCGGCACTACTGATCGCGCTCGGCCTGCATGCCGCAGGCGTGATCGCCGCGCTCGGCGTGCTGGAACATCGCGGCCGATCACGTGCCATTCCGATACGGCTGGCACCGCCGGTCGTGGCCCTGCAGCTTTCGAACGAAACCGGGATTGAGCGGGTGCAGGGCTCCGCGCCCGAAACGCGGCAGGCGGGTCTGCGGCCGCTGGGCCTGCAGATGAGTCAGCGCCTCGGAGCCGCAGCGCAGGCACAAGCGGTCGGGGCGTCCTCCACTCTGGGGATGCGGAAATTACCGATGCGGGCCACCGGCTCCGCGCCGATCGATCTCGCCAAGGCGGTGCTGGCGGACGCAGCCGACCTGGATGCCGAATGGCGGCAGATGCCGGCGCAGCACGATCCGCTGACGGGGCCGGAACCGCCGATCGGTCCTTCGACGCCCAACAAGCACGCGTTCTATTCGCGCGCCACGGCTCAACTGTTCAGGGTGAATCAGGACGTGCTGGAAGCGGTGGCCGCGGCCCGCGGCCGCAGCGGCCGCCACAGCACCGTGGAAGTGTGGCTCGCAGTGAACCGGCAGGGGCGCGTGATCGATACGCGCGTGGTTCGCAGCAGCGGCTACGCCGATCTCGACCGGGCCGCCGTGGGCATGGTGCTTGCGGCGTCGCCGTTGCCACGCATGTCCGAGGACATGACGCAGCAACGCGCCGAATTCAATATCCCGATCGTGGTCGTACGGTAAGGCTTCTTAGGCGCTGGCGACGAGCCGCTCGCGCCGCTGCGCCACGGCGCCGGCCAGTTCGCGCAGGACCTGGGCGGTGTCATCCCAGTGAATGCAGGCGTCGGTGACCGACTGACCGTAGACCGCATCCGGCCCGATCTCCTGGCGCCCTTCGAGCAGATGACTTTCGATCATCACGCCGATGATGCGCTGGTCGCCACCGGCGATCTGGTTGCCGATGTTCTGGGCCACGGCGAGCTGGCGCTTGTGCTGCTTCTGGCTGTTGGCGTGCGAGCAGTCGATCATCACCTGCTGCGGCAGGCCGGCCTTGGCCAAGGCCGCACAGCTGGCTTCCACACTGGCGGCGTCGTAGTTGGTACCGCTGGAACCGCCGCGCAGGATCAGATGACAATCGGCATTGCCGGCGGTTTCGAAGATTGCGACTTCCCCGGTCTGCGTCAGCGACAGGAAGCGGTGCGGACTGGACGCCGACTGGCAGGCGTCGACCGCGACCTTGACGCTGCCGTCAGTCCCGTTCTTGAAGCCGACCGGACACGACAGACCCGAGGCCATCTCGCGATGCAGCTGCGATTCCGTGGTGCGGGCACCGATGGCGCCCCAGGCGACCAGGTCCGCGAGGTACTGCGGCGTGAGAATATCGAGGTACTCCACACCGGCCGGCATGCCCTGTTCGGCGAGCGTCAGCAACAGGCTGCGCGCGGTGCGCAGCCCCTTGTCGATGTCGTAACTGTCGTTGAGATCGGGGTCGTTGATCAGCCCCTTCCAGCCGACGGTGGTCCGCGGCTTCTCGAAATACACGCGCATCACGATCAGCAGGTTCTTCGAAAACTGCTGCTTGGCCGCGGCCAGGCGCTGCGCGTATTCCAGCGCCGCGCGCGTATCGTGGATCGAACACGGCCCGACCACGACCAGCAGACGATCATCACGACCGGCGAGCACGTCCTGAATCTGCGCGCGCGTCTCGGACACGGTCTGGGCGGCGCTGTCCGACAGCGGATACTCGGCCTGCACCTGTGCCGGCATGGAGACCGGACGGATGGTCTTGATACGCAGGTTTTCGGTGACGCGTTTCATGGCAACAACCGCGATTAACACAAACGGGGCGGGGATGCTATCAGAGCCCGCACTGTCACGCAGCCGTAGCGGCGCACGGCCGCCGCTTTCGGCTAATCTGCCGGACTTCGATTTCGGCGGTCTGGGGCAACACCGATGTTTGGACGATTAGGGGCAAGAATTCTGCTGTCGGCCGCACTGGGCCTGATCCCGCTGAGCGCACAGGCGGACCGCTTCATGAACCTGCGCAACGAAGCGGCACTGGCGCGTGGATTCGGCTTGCCAGCGCTGGGCCGCGCGCATCTGGCCGAGGGCAACGCCTGGATTCTGAGTACCGATCTCAGCAACGAATATCACGCCTCGCAGGACGGCGGCTCCGCTTTGCTGCTGGACGGCGAAACCGCGCGCTACGCGATCGAATACCGACGCCGTATCGGCGCCCGAATGGAACTTGGCGTGGAACTACCGCTGCTGCATCAGAGCGGCGGCTTCATGGATTCTGGGATCGAGAACTGGCACGACTGGTTTTCGCTGCCCAATGGCGGGCGCGACGAAGCCGAGCAGGATCAGTACCGCTATCGCTATGTGGAATCCGGAGAGATCCTGCTCGATGTCACCGATCGCGGCACGCGACTGGGCGAGGCGCGGCTGCTCGCAGCCTGGGCGCTGGGTGCGGACACCGCCTTGCGTGGCGCAATCAAGCTGCCGACCGGTGATGCCGACCGACTGTCCGGCAACGACGCGCTCGCGGTCTCGGCCTGGCTCGACCATGGCTGGCAACGTGGCGCCTGGTCAGCCTATCTCTCGGGCGGCGGACTCTATGCCGCGCGAGGCGAAGTGCTCCGCGAGCACCAACGCCGATGGGTCGCACTGGGCGGTGCCGGCCTGGGCTGGCAGGCTTGGCCGGCGCTGCGTTTCCTGGTCCAGCTCAACGCCCATTCGGCGCTGTACGAAAACGTGGAGCAGGAGATCCTGCGCCGCGCCGGACTTCAGCTCGGCATCGGCGCGGCGATTCGCCTGTCGCCGGCCAGCGAATTCCAGATCGGCTTCCAGGAAGACCCGATCGTCGCCAGTTCCCCGGATTTCTCGCTGCATTTCGCGCTGGCGTTCGAGTAGCCGCCGCTGTTCGGGCATCGAATTAATTGATCGGAAAGTTCAGATTTTTTGCTAGCATCGCCGGGTGAAACTCTCTCTGGACGCGCTGCGTACGCTGGAAGCGATCGCCGAATACGGCAGCTTCGCCGGTGCCGCCAATGCCCTGCATCGGGTGCCGTCGGCGCTGACCTACACCATCCAGAAGCTCGAAGCCGATCTCGGCGTGCGCCTGTTCGAACGCAGCGGCCGGCGCGCGGAACCGACCGCGGTTGGCCGGGCGCTGGTCGAGGAGGCGCGCGGACTGCTGCGCCAGGCCGAACGCGTGGAAAGCCGCATCAAGCGCCTGTCCGAAGGCTGGGAGGCGGAGCTGGCGATCGCCGTCGATGGCCTGGTACCGATGGAATGGCTGTTTCCGATGATCGAGGACTTCGATCAACATGGCGCCAGCACACGGCTGCGCCTGATGCAGGAATTGATCGGCGGCCCCTGGGATGCACTGATCGACCGGCGCGTCGATGTGGCGGTGGCGGCCGGCGAAACACCGTCCGGCTACGGTCTGACCAGTCGCGTCATCGGTGAGGTCGAATGGGTCTATGTATTGGCCCCCATGCACACACTGGCCGATGCGGCCGAGCCGCTCACGGAAAGCGTTCTGCGCGAACACCGCGCCGTGGTCGTGGCCGACAGTTCGCGTCGCCTCAGCGTGGGCACCAGCGGCGTTCATCCCGGCCAGCCGACGCTGACGGTGTCCACGCTGGAACACAAGATCGCCGCGCAGATTCGCGGACTCGGTGGCGGCTTTTTGCCGCTGCATCTGGCGCGCCCGCATATCGATGCCGGGCGGCTGCGGCTCAAGGCGGTGGAAACCCCGCGGGAGCCCCTGACCCTGCGTGTGGCCTGGCGCGGCAGCGAAGCCGGCCGCGGCGTGCAATGGATCCGAGAATGGCTGTTGCACTCGGGCGATATCTGTACGCGATTGCGTGAACTGTCAGGTTGATACGTTATAACATTATGTGCAGAATGCCGATCTCCTGATTTCCCTTCGAGGACTGGCCTATGCACCGGCGTCATTCAGCCGTCACCCTGGGTTTGCTGAGCGCGCTGTGCGCGAGCCCGGCAAACGCCCAATCGAATGCTGCGCAGCCTTCGTCCGCGAATGAGGACGGCAGTACGCAACTGGAAACGGTCGTCGTGGAATCAGGCCCCTTTGGGGGGCGCGGTGACGACGAACTGACGCGACCGGTCGATGTGATCTACGGCGACGCACTGGCCCGCAAGAACAAGGCGACGATCGGCGATCTGCTGTCGGAGGAACCCGGCGTGGCCAACTCGGGTTTCGGTCCCGGCGTCGGCCATCCGGTGATTCGCGGACAGAGCGGGCCGCGCGTTTCGATCCTGCAGAACGGCATCGGCAGCATGGATGCGTCCTCGGTCAGCGCCGACCACGCGGTGGCGCTTGACCCCGGCGGTGCCGAGCAGGTCGAGATCATCAAGGGACCGGCCACACTGATCTACGGCAGCGGCGCGATCGGCGGGATCATCAATGTCGTCGACGACCGGCTCCCGGACGAAATCAGCCGCGGGCTGTCCGGTGCCGGGGACTTCTCGTTCGCCGACAACGCCGACGAACGCGACGGCAGCCTCAAGCTGGGCTATGGCACCGACGCCGTGCAGTTCAATGCCAGCTACGGCTACCGCCGCGCCGACGATTTCGAGATTCCCGGCTATGCCGATGCCGACGGCGAAGGCGAACGCGGCATTCTCGAGAACAGCGATGTCGACACCGAAAGCGGCAGCGCTTCGGTGTCCTGGATCACGCCGATGCGCGTGCTGGGTTTCGCCGTCAGCCGCTTCGACACGCTGTATGGCGTGCCGGGGCACGAGCATGGCGACGAGGAAGGCGATGAAGGTTTGGCCGAGGAGGAAGGCAACGGCACGCACATCGATCTCGACCAGACCCGCTACGACCTGCGCGGTGACTGGATCGAACCCTTCGCCGGCCTCGAGAAGATCAAGCTGCGCGCCGGCTACAACGACTACGAGCACGCCGAGATCGAGGGCAGCGGCGAAGTCGGGACCCTGTTCAAGAACAAGGCCTACGAGGCACGCGTCGAACTTTTGCACGTTGCCGTCGCCGGCTGGCACGGTGAAGTCGGTTCGCAGCTGTCGCACCGCGACTTCAAGGCGATCGGTGAGGAAGCCCTGGTGCCGCCGACGATCGCGCGTAACCTTGGCCTGTTCGTCGTCGAAGAACATCCGTTCGGCGACGGCCACCGCCTCGAACTCGGTGCACGGGTCGAACGCGCCTCGGCGGAAGCGAATGGCACCCAACCGAACACCGACGCGACCCTGCCCGACCTCGATTTCACGCCCCTGAGCCTGTCCGCCGGCAGCGTGTTGGCCCTGGGCCACGACTATCACCTGCGCTTCAACCTGGCACGTTCGCAACGCGCGCCCACCACCGAGGAGCTCTATTCCTTCGGCGCGCATGAAGGCACCAAGGCTTACGAACGCGGTGATGTCGATCTCGATGTGGAAACCTCCAACAACGTGGAACTCAGTCTGGAGCGTCACCACGGACGATTTCGCAGCAGCGCCAGCGTCTACTACAACCGCATCGATGACTATATCTACGAAAAGCCGGTGGATCTCGGCCTGAACGTGGACGGCTCCGGCACGGCATCCAGCGACGGCATCGCCGACCGGGTGGACGATGAAGGCCATTTCGATCCGGACGGAGAGCTGGTGCTCTATGACTATGAGCAAAGCCGCGCCACGTTCTACGGCCTGGAAGCGCAAGCCGAATACGCGGTGCTGCAACAGGGTCCGTTCAAGCTCGACGGTCGAATCTTCTTCGACACTGTGCGTGGCGAACTCGACGGCCGCCGTGACCTGCCGCGCATCACACCCTCACGTCTTGGCGGCGGTCTGGATGCCTCGTTTCGCCAGTGGAGCGCCTCGCTGGCCCTGACTCATGTCGACGAACAGGATCGCGTGGCCGCGCTGGAGACCGAGACCGAGGGATACACGCTGCTGTCGGCCGACCTCGGTTACCGACTGCGCTATGGAACGGGAATGGCGACGTTCTATCTGCGCGGCCGCAATCTGCTCGACGAGGAAGCACGCGAGCACACCTCGTTCCTGAAGGACTTGGCGCCGCTGACAGGCCGTACCCTGATGGCCGGGGTTCGTTTCGAATTCACCGGCGTGCAGGGGCTGTAAGCCCCCTACAACGAAAGCCGGAGCCTGGCAGCGGCACCCCGAAGCGATGCAGGCCAACCGGGCCGCGCAGATTCCGACTCAAGTCTGCGGCTTGTCCGTAAATGGCGATACCAGGGTATGCACGCAGATAACAAGAAGGGCGCCAATGGCGCCCTTCTTGTTTCAATCCTGAAGCCGGAGATTAAGGCGTTTCTTCCTCGTCTTCTTCCGCGACGATGTCGGTGGTCGCGCAGGCCGAGTAGACGTTGGTGGTGGCCAGCGCGGACAGCAGACCGGAGCTGAACCTCAGACGCAGTGCGTCGTATGGCTCCGCGGCGGGTTCGGGCAGCGTCACCAGAACCTGCTGCTCGTCACCGAGCAGTCCCAGCAGCGTCAGACGCAGGGGCGTGATTTCATTGGTGGTCTGCTGCTCTTCGCCGTCCAGCAGCGTCGTCACCGTCAGCTGTGAAACCAGTTCCGCGCTGAGCAAGGCATTGGCCGGGCGCGAAATGATGAAGCCCGGTACGCCACCAGCGGCGAACTCCGTGCCTTCGGCGGCGCTCACGGTGATCTCGGTATATCCCTGAAGCAGACCCACCGGAATGATCATGTTGGCGAAGTTGTCGAAATCATCGTCGATCACGTTGATTTCATCGTCCACCAAGCAGCCCAGGCACAGTAGCAAGTTGGGGCCGGTCTCGGCCAACACCGAAGCGCCATTGCTCTTCAGGAAGCGCGAAGTGCACTGATCCGGCGTGACCGTCAGACTGGCACTGGCGCTGCGGTCTTCGTCGGCGATACCGGGCGACACCGCCGGCTGGAGCGTGGCGGTGATGGCGGTCTCGCCTTCACCGATTCCGCTGGCAAGCCCTTCGGCGTCGACCGTGGCGACGTCTTCGTCCTCGCTGCTCCAGTCGAGCTGCTCGTCGGGAATTTCCGCGGTGTTGCCATCGCTGTACGTGCCGATGGCTGTGAACTGCTGACTCAGACCGACACCAATCGTGGCTTCGTCAGGCTCGATGGCGGTGACCCCCACCAGCGCTGCGTCGGTTACGGTCACGCCGACCATGCCGGTCACGGTGGTGCCTTCGGTCGTGTTGGTGGCGGTCGCGGTCAGCGTGGTGCCGCCGGTGGTGACGCCGGTCACGGTGGTCGGATTGCCGATGTTCGGGTCCACCGTTGCGCGTGTCACGTTGCCCGAGGTCCAGGTCACCGTGGTGCCGTCCGTCAACTCACGCGGTTCCTCGCTTCCGGCATAGATCCCGAGAACGGTGACGGTTTGTTCGGCGCCGACGGGCACCTCGACTTCCGAAGGCTCGAAGACCAGTTCCACCAGCAGCGGGCTCAGCACCGTGATCACCGCGGTCGCGGATTCACCGTCCTGCGAGGCCGTTACCGTGACCTGACCGCGGCTCAGGCCGGTGACCAGACCGTCGTCGTCGACCGAGGCGATATCGGAGTCGTCGACCGACCAATCGGCGTCGATCGTGCCCGAATCCAGACCTTCCACGCCGGGCTGGCGCGTGAAGAATCCGGTCGCCGTCAACTGAATCGTATCGCCCGCAGCCACCTCACCGGTGGCCGGCGTCACCTCGATGTGATCGAGTTCCGGCGAGAAGTCTGGACTCTGAATCGAGTCGTCGCCGCATGCGGCCAAAGCCAGAGCGCTTAGCGCGATTAGCCAGCGAATACCTTTCATTTCGAAAACTCCCTTCACTTCCCGTGAACTCCGTAGCGACAATTGCACCAAAATGATTGTACGTTCGCCTCAAGGCCAATCATAATCTAGCAGCGAATGCCATAGATTAAAGTAACTACCGAACAAATCTTTCGCATTTGTTTTTCGTGAGCCGGTCATGAACTTGCGTTCTACTGGCCCACGTTCTGAAGAATTAGGGAGAACGACGATGTTGAGACAGGGATGGCTGATCCTGGCAGCCTTGATGGTTGCTTCGCCAATTTGGGCTCAGGACGAGCCAGACAATCGTTGGTACGTATCGCCTTTGATCGGCGGGGTCGTATCCGATCAGAGTGACTATGATTCCGGCATTGCTGCGTACATCACCGCGGGCCGACCGCTCAGCCAGTGGCTGACGCTGGAATTCGAGGGCCACTACGCAAAAATCGACGTTGACGATCTCACTAGCGACAACGACTACGAAAAGTACGGCGTAGGCGTTTCCGCATTGCTGTTCCCGCTGGGAGCGAACGGCAGTCTCAAACCCTATTTGCTCGCCGGCATCGCCGGCCAGGGCATCAGCTTCCTGCAGGAAGACACCGGCTCGCTGGGCCTCACCGCCGGCGGCGGCATGATCCAGCAGCTCAGCAATCACTGGGACTTCCGTGTCGACCTGCGCTATGCGCTCGACATGGTGGCCGGCCAGGGTGTGGTCGAGGACGACACCTTCTACAACTGGATCGGCACTGTCGGTTTCCGTTATCGCATCGGCACCTGGCCCAACGATTCCGATCGTGACGGCGTGCCCGACAGCGCGGACGCCTGCCCCAACACGCCGCGTGGCGTTGCCGTGGGTCCCAACGGTTGCCCGCTCGACGGCGACGGCGACGGCGTACTCGACAAGGACGACCGTTGCCCCGACACCCCGCCGGGCGTGCCGGTCGGCGCCGACGGCTGCGAACGCGACAGCGATGGCGACGGCGTGCCGGATTCGCTCGACAAGTGTCCGAATACTCCGGCTGGTGCCGCTGTCGATGCCGAAGGCTGTCCGCGTGACTCCGACGGCGATGGCGTGCCGGACTATGCCGACAAGTGCCCGAACACGCCGGCCGGCGTGCAGGTGGATGCCCGCGGTTGCCCGTTCGTCGACAAGGACGGTGACGGCATTCCGGATGCGCAGGACAATTGCCCGGATACCCCGGCGGGCGTCCCTGTCGGCGAGGATGGTTGCCCGCTCGACAGCGACGGCGACGGCGTGCCGGACTACATGGACGAATGTCCGAAGACACCGGCCGGCCTGGCGGTGCTGCCGAACGGCTGCGCGCTCAAGGGTGACAAGCGTCTCGCCCGTCCGGGCGAAGCGGCCGATGCCGATGGATTCGCACTCGATCGCGACTTCATCCTGCATGGCGTGGTCTTCGAGTTCGACTCGGCACGCCTGACCGCCGAAGCCAAGCGCATCCTTGACGATGTCGCCGTGACGATGGAGGCCTATCCGGATGTGAAGGTGGATGTCGAGGGCCACACCGACGCAACCGGCACCGACGGCTACAACCAGGCTCTGTCGGAGAAGCGTTCATTGGCCGTGGTCGACTACCTCGTGTCCAAGGGCGTCGCTGGCAGCATGATGACGCCGGTCGGTTATGGCGAGTCGCGCCCGATCGCCAGCAACGCCACCGAAGAAGGCCGAGGCGAAAACCGCCGCGTGGTCTTCCGGGTTACCGACGAAGGCAATTGATTCACGCCTGAGCGGAAGTGATCCAGCCCTGGCACCGTGCAGACGGTGCCAGGGTTTTTTTGTGGGCTGCGCAAAGCCACAGGGGCCCCGAGCCGCTTTTTGCGCTACCTTGTTGCCTTACCGGAACACTACAATCGGCGGCCGACGCGGGTCGCTTCGGGGGGAGAACGCGTGATGTTGCGAGCGGTGTGCCTGCTCATATCCGGTCTTCTGGCCTCATCGGCATTCGCTGCGCCCGGTGACGGTTCCGGCGAAGCGGCCTGGTGGCTGTCGCCCATGCTCGGTGCGACCACGGCAAACGGCGACCAGGGCGGTGCCGCGGCCCTTTCGCTGGGACGGGATTTCAACGAGCAATGGTCCCTGGAGCTCGCGGCAAGGCATGCGCGCACCGATAGCACAGTGGACTGGCGCCGCAGTGGATTCGACGTCTCGGCCCTGTGGTTTCCGGTCGGCGCTTCGCGAGACATGCGGCCGTATTTTTCCGCAGGCCTCGGCGCTGCGCGGGTCGAGGTCCACGATCAGAGTAGCGACGCCTTCGCCACCGCCGTGGGCGGTGGCCTGTTGCACCGGCTGAGCACGCACTGGGATCTGCGCGCCGATCTGCGTTATGCGCTCGACCTCGCTTCTTCGGACAACGACGATCACTGGACCGCCCTGCTGGGGCTGCGTTTCCGTTTCGGGCCAGCCGAAGCCGGCGGCGGCGGCTTCGGTGATGCCGACGGCGACGGCGTGCCGAACTACGCCGACGTGTGCCCGGCCAGCGCACCGGACAGCCGGATCGGCAGTGACGGCTGCGCGATCGACAGCGATGGCGACGGCATCCTCGACCGAGACGACCGCTGCCCCGACACTTCGCGCGGCATGCAGGTGGGCCTTGCCGGCTGTCCGCTGGACCCGGATCAGGATGGCGTTCCGGAGGCACAGGACGAATGTCCGAACACGTTCCCGGGTTCACGTGTGAACCTGCGCGGCTGCTCGGTCGACAATGATGCCGATGCCGACGGCGTTCGGGACGACATCGACCGCTGCCCGGATACGGTGTGGCGACTCGTGGTCGGCGACGACGGCTGCGCACTGCGTTCACAGAGCGTGATTCTCGAGAACATCAACTTCGAATTCGATTCGGCGGTGCTCACCAGCAATGCCCGGGCCCTGCTCAAGCAGGTGGTCCTCGGAATCAACGGGCAACCGACGATGCGCGTCGAAATTGCCGGGCATACCGATTCGCTGGGCCCCGAGGCCTACAACCTCGACCTGTCGCGTCGTCGCGCCTGGGCGGTACGCGACTTCCTGTGGAAGAACGGGGTGCCGGTCAGCCGGCTCGTCGCCGAGGGCTACGGCGAATATCATCCGATCAGCGACAACGAAACCGAAGCGGGTCGTGAACGAAATCGACGCGTGGAATTCCGGGTGCTGTCACCGTGAAGACCCAGAACCCCGAACCGGGGCGCCAATAACTCAAACGCATATCGACCGACCAAAACGTTTTAATGGTTTTAGGCGCGACGCTTGCTAGCCTGTCTCTCCTTCCCCAGACCTACAGAGCGGACCACCGCATGTCATTCGATGCCTGGCTGACGCTGGCGATTATCGGCGTCTGTCTTGTCCTGCTTGTCCTTGAGAAACTTCCCTCCGAACTGGTGATGGCACTGGGCATGGTGGCCCTGCTCACGGTCGGTGTACTGAGCCCGGCACAGGCGCTGGCCGGGTTTTCCAACGAAGGCATGATCACCGTGGCGGCGATGTATATCGTCGCCGCCGGCATACGCGAAACCGGCGGAATCGACCTGGTCACGCGCTACCTGCTGGGTCGCCCCAAATCCACCGGTGCCGCGCAGCTGCGCATCATGCTGCCAACGGTCACGCTGTCGGCGTTCATCAACAACACCCCGGTGGTCGCCACCTTCCTGCCGGCAATCATCGCCTGGGCCAAACGCAACAATCTGTCGATTTCCAAGCTGCTGATCCCGCTGTCCTACGGTGCGATCTTCGGCGGCACCTGCACCCTGATCGGCACCAGCACCAACCTCGTCGTCAACGGTCTGTGGATCGCCGAGGGCGAAACCAGTCTGGGCATGTTCGATCTGGCCTGGATCGGCATTCCCACGGCGATCGTCGGAATCATCTATCTGATGACCCTCGGTTCGCGGCTGTTGCCGGATCGCGCAGAGAACGCCGGCGTGTTCGACAACCCTCGCGAGTACACCATCGAAATGGTCGTGGCGAAGGACGGGCCGCTGGTCGGTCAGTCGATCGCCGAAGCCGGTCTGCGCAACCTCGGCTCACTGTTCCTGGTGGAGATCGAGCGCGACGGGCGCATCGTTCCTGCCGTCAATGCCGCCGAACGCTTGCTGGCAGACGACCGCCTGGTCTTCGCCGGCGACGTCGCGGCCATCGTCGAACTCAACCGGATTCGGGGACTCAATCCCTCGCTGACCAACGGTGCCGCACTGGAGCGACAGTACCCGGAGCGTCGCCTGGTCGAGGTGGTCGTATCCACGCGCTGCCCCCTGATCAATCAGACACTGCGCGACGGCCGCTTCCATACCTACTACGGCGCCTCCGTCATCGCGGTGGCACGTGATGGCCGTCGCCTGCGCGGCTCGCTGGGCGACGTGGTGCTCAGGCCGGCCGATACCCTGCTGCTCGAAGCACGGCCGGTCTGGGTCGAACGCCATCGCTTTTCGCCGGACTTCCTGCTGGTCAGCGCCGTGCAGAACTCCGAGGCACCGCGCTTCGACCGTGCGGTACTGGCCTGGGTGATTCTGGGCGCCATCGTCATCAGCGCCACCACCGGCATCGTCGACATGCTCACGGCCGCGCTACTCGGCGCCGGTGCGATGATCGGCAGCGGTTGCGTCGGCATGGGTGCGGCGCGCCGCAGCGTGGATTTCCCGGTGCTCGTCGTCATCGCCTGCTCGTTCGCGCTCGGCAAAGCCCTGCAGGTCACCGGTTCGGCCAGCGTGATTGCCGAGGCGGTGCTCGAACTGCCGGGTGAACGCCCCTGGCTGGTGTTGGGCTGCGCCTACCTGCTGACTTCGGTGATGACCTCGGTGATCACCAACAACGCGGCCGCCGTACTGATGTTCCCGATCGTGCTGGCGGCGGCCGAGCAACTCGATGTCAGCCCGATGCCGTTCGTGATCAGCGTGATGATGGCGGCGTCCGCGAGCTTCGCGACACCGCTGGGCTATCAGACCAATCTGATGGTGGCCGGTCCCGGGCGCTACCGCTTCGCCGACTTCATTCGCGTAGGGCTGCCGCTCAACGTCCTGTTGGGCGGGATTTCGGTCGTGTTGATTCCCATGATCTGGCCGTTCTGAGCCCGAAATGCTGCTGTCGCGGCGTTTCGCAAACGCGTAAAGTCCGATCGCTGCGGGCATGAGTGATCGGGGGGAGCGAGGATGGAAAGTGAGGAGCTGATCCGGGAAGTCCGGTTGCGCGTACCGCTGGATGCGGCCGAGATGCTGGCCAGGGAAGCACCCGAGCGGGTGCGTCAGGTCATGGCCGGTCTGCCGCCGAATCTGGCGAAGCTGATTCAGGTACACCTGCCCGAACATCTGCGCGACCCCGCTGCAAACGAACTGCCGGCAGCCGCACCTGACAGCGTCGCCGCGCTGATGGACTCGACACCCGGCGTGGTCCCCAGCGGCGCCACCGTCGCCATCGCGATCGAATGCCTGCGCTGCATCGAAACGCCCACCGACGTGACCTATCTCTACGTCGTCGATGACCAGATGCATCTGCTGGGGCTGCTGGTGATGCGCGATCTGCTACTGGCGCGCGAGGACCAATCGGTCGACAGCCTGATGCTGCGCGAACCATTCACGCTCAAGGCCGACACCGCGCTGGACGAGGCCGGGCGCGCCGCCGTCAAGCGGCATTATCCGGTCTACCCCGTGGTCGACGATCAAGGCCGCCTGCTGGGTCAGGTTCGCGGCTGGCGTCTGTTCGAACATCAGGTCGTGGAGATTGCCGCACAGTCCGGCGCCATGGTCGGTGTCGGCCGCGAAGAGCGTGCCGACACCTCGGTGCTGAAAGCCTTTCGCATGCGCCACCCCTGGTTGCAGCTCAATCTGCTGACAGCCTTCATCGCCGCCTTCGTGGTCGGCCAGTTCCAGGACACCATCACCCAGATCGTGGTGCTCGCGGCCTTTCTGCCGGTGCTCGCCGGCCAGTCCGGCAATACCGGCTGCCAGGCGCTGGCGATCACCTTGCGCGGTCTCACCCTGGGCCAGCTCGACGGCGTGCCGACACGACGTTTGCTGGGCAAGGAGATTCTGCTCGGCGCGATGAACGGATTGGTCACCGGCATCGTCGCCGCGGTTGCGATCATTCTGTCGACCGGCCTCGGCGATCCGCGTGCGCCGATGCTGGGGCTCGCGATCTGTCTGGCGATGGTCGGCGCCTGTGTCGGCGCCGGAATTTTCGGCGTGATGGTCCCGCTAGTCCTGAAACGTGTCGGTGCCGACCCGGCCACGGCATCGAGCATCTTCCTGACCACCGGCACCGACATCTGCGGCATGGGACTGCTATTGGTGCTGGCGACGCTGCTGGTGCTTTGAGCGCCCGCGTTCAGACCAGGCCGCGCAGCACGCGATCCCAGGGCGGCGGATCGCCGAAACGCGCGGCCAGGAAATCGATCAGCGCTTCCACGCGTCGCGGCAGGTAGCGCCCGCTGGGACGAACCGCGTAGATCGACAGTTCGCGGATGCGCCAGTCCGGCAGCACCGCAAGCAACCGGCCTTCGCGGATTTCGTCCGCCACATCCCAGGTGGACTTCAGCGCGATGCCGGCGCCGCCCACCGCCCATTCGCGCAAGGCGCCACCGCTATTGGCGCGCAAGCCACCGCCCACGAAGACCGTCTCATCGCCGCGCGCACCCTGCAGCAACCACTCGTTCTGCAAATGCCCGGGATTGGCCAGTACCAGACAATCGTGCGCGCTCAGGTCCGCCGGACGCTGCGGGACACCGCGCCGCTTCAGGTAATCGGGCGCGGCCACCAGCAAACGCCGGTTCGGCGCCAGACGACGCGCCAGCAGCGAGGAATCGGCGAGGCCGCCGATGCGCACCGCGAGGTCGAGCCGGGAGTCGATCAGGTCGACGAGTTCATCCGACAGATGCAGGTCGAACTCCACCTGTGGATGCAGCCTGCGAAACGCGGCCAGGGCCGGCGCCACGTACTTGCGACCGAATGGTGAGGGCGCGGTCAGGCGGATCGAGCCACGCAGTTCGCCGTCGGCGAGGTTCGCCACCTCGCCGACGCTGTCCAGCAGCGACAGCGCCGTGCGCACCCGGTCCGCGATCGAACGCCCTTCATCGGTGACGTGCAGCAATCGCGTGCTGCGCTCGAATAGGCGAATTGCCAGGGCCTTTTCGAGCCGCGCGATCTGCTTGCTGACGGTCGCCGGACCAATATTGAGTTCGCGCGCGACCGCCGAGAAGCTGCCGCTGTCGATCACCTGCAGGAACACGCGCAGATCCTGTACTAAGGGCGCTGTCATTTATTCCGATCTGGATCAGGTCTTATTCGATTCTAGTCATTTTCGGACTTGGTTGGATTGCCGACACTGCACTGCCCTCTCACTTGGGAGCCCCCATGCCAGCTTCAATGATGCAAGCGATGTTGATCGAGCAGTTCGGCGGTCCCGAAGTCTTCCAGCGCGCGCAAATCGGGCGCCCGCAGCTGACGCCCGGCCACGTCCTGATCGATGTCGCCGCCAGCAGCGTCAATCCGGTCGACACCAAGATTCGCGCCAACGGCCCCGGTATCGCGCCGGCACTGCCGGCGGTCCTGCACGGCGATGTCGCCGGCCGCCTGATCGCGGTGGCGGGTGATGTGCAGGGCTACGCGCCGGGCGATGAGGTCTTTGCCTGCGCCGGCGGGGTCCACGGCTTGGGCGGAAGTCTGGCCCAAGTCATGCTCGCCGACGCGCGTCTGCTGGCGCCCAAGCCGAAGTCGCTGGACATGGCCGCCGCCGCGGCGCTGCCGCTGGTCACGATTACCGCCTGGGAAGGCCTCTACGAACTCGGTGCGCTCAAGCCCGGCGAACGTGTGCTGGTGATCGGCGCCACGGGCGGTGTTGGCCATATCGCGTTGCAACTCGCACGCCGCGCCGGCGCCTGGGTTGTCGGTACTGCATCCTCGCCGGACAAGGCGCGAATCGCGCGTGAACTGGGCGCACACGAGGTCATCCTGCACCGCGATGAGTCGATCACGGACGGTGCCATGCGCCTCAGCGGCGGCGACGGTTTCGATCTGACGTTCGACGCCGTCGGCGGTGCCAGCGTGTTGCCGCAGGCCTTCGCCGCAACCCGCTTGGGCGGCCGCATTGTGACGATACAGGCCCGCGCCACGGTCGACCTGTCCCAACTCCACGATCGAGGGCAAAGCCTGCACGTGGAATTCATGTTGCCGCCACTGCTCTATGGCCGTGGCCGTGAACATCACGGCGAAATTCTGAGGACCGCCTCGACCCTGGTCGACGCCGGCGAGCTCAAGCCGCTACTCGACGAACGCCGCTTCGGCTTTACCGAAGTCGGCGCCGCACATGCCTATCTCGAATCGGGCCAGGCATGCGGCAAAGTGGTCCTCATCAATGACCTGACAACCTGAATCACGGAGAGACCCATGGATCTGCAACTACAGGACAAGACCGCGCTCGTCACCGGCTCCACTGCCGGCATCGGCTTCGCCATCGCCGAACGGCTGGTGGCCGAAGGCGCCACGGTGGTGATCAACGGCCGCACCCAGGAACGGGTCGATGCTGCGATGGCATCGATCACCGACAAGCTCGCTGGCGCCAAACTGCGCGGGATCGCGGCGGACGTCTCGACCGCCGCGGGCGTCAAGGCGCTGGCGGCTCAGCTTCCGGACGTGGACATCCTCGTCAACAACGTCGGCATCTTCGGCGCCAAGGACTTCGTCGAGATCAGCGACGAGGACTGGCAGAGCGTATTCGACGTCAACGTCATGTCCGCCGTGCGGCTGACGCGACACTACCTGCCGGGCATGAAGGCCCGGAACTCAGGCCGCCTGATCTACATGTCCAGCGAGTCCGGCACCAACATTCCGGTGGAGATGATCCACTACGGCCTCAGCAAGACCGCCTTGATCGCATTGGCCGCCGGCGTGGCCAAGGATTGCGCGCAGACCGGCATCACCGCCAACAGCATCCTGGCTGGCCCCACCTGGTCGGAAGGCGTGTCCACCTTCGTTGGTGAACTGGCCGAGGACAAGGGCATCACGCCCGAAGAAATGGAGCAGGAATTCTTCCGCTCGGCGCGGCCGACATCGCTGCTGCAACGCTTCATCAAGCCCGAGGAAATCGCCAATATCGTTGCCTATACCGCGAGCCCCCTGTCGTCCGCGACCACGGGCGCTGCGCTGCGCGTCGAAGGTGGTTTGCTGATCACGCTGCCCTGAACGCAGGCCGGGAGCACCTTGTGGTGACGACGACAGCTTCCGCCGGACCATCCGCCGGACCAACCGTTCCCCTTCTCCCGGACGGAGAAGGGGACACCGGATCGGTGCGCTCAGGCGACGCGGATCTTCACGCTCAATCCAGCTTCGGCGTCATCTCCGGATCGCCCTTCTCCATCGCCAGTCGATAAGCGGGCCGCTCGCCGATGCGCTTCAGGTAGGCGCGCGTGGACGGCATGTCGCCGAGGTCCAGCGGTGAGAAATTGCGCATCGTGGTCAGGGCGAACACCATCATGATGTCGGCCAGCGTAAGGCGCTCCCCGGCGAAGTAGTCCGCTTCAGACAGGCGCCTTTCGATCATCGAACTCGCTGTCGCCAGCCGTTCCCGAACCATGCTCGGTAGGGGACCATTCTCCGGTGCGCCGACGCTTCGCGCCATCATCTGCATCATCAGCACCGGCATGAATGAGCCATTGGCGTAGTGCAGCCAGTACAGGTATTCGGCATAGCCGGTCTCGCCCGCTGCGATCGCCAGCCTCCCGCCGCCATGCACGGCGTTGACGTACTCCGCAATCGCGCCCGATTCCGGCAACGCCAGGTCACCGTCGGTGATGACCGGCGCGGTGCCCTGCGGATGCAGCGCCTTGTACGCTGCCGGGGCCATGCGCGTCGTCGGGTCACGATCGTGGCGCTGGAGCTGGTAGGGAATGCCGAGTTCCTCGCAAAGCCAGACGATGCGTTCGGATTGGGAAATACCGAGGTGGTGGACGACGAGCATGGGGACTCCAGTCGGCGGTCTGCGCCGCGCGTGGTCGGGATCGGGCCGCAGTCTAGCAATCCCCTCGCAGAGCCCGGGCCGGCGCCCGTGATTGCGCCGGCCACGCGCCTTCCAGGCGCCGCTGCCCGTAAACTGCGGCGGTGAGCCTGCTAGCCATCGCCGTCGTATTGGTCGGATTCCTCAGCGCCGCCCTGTCCGCCATCGCCGGGCTCGGTGGCGGCTCCGTACTGATCGGCGTGCTGTACGCGATCGGTCTGCACCCCACGGTCGCCGTACCCTTGTTCTCGGCGGTGCAGTTCTTCTCCAACCTGTCGCGCACCCTGGCCTATCTGCGTCATGTGGAATGGCGGGCGTTGGGCTGGTTCGCGCTGACCGGCGTGCCGGCGCCATTCCTGTTCGCACCGCTGGTGGCGCACGCCGATGTGCACTGGATCGAACTGGTGCTGGCGGCGCTGATCCTGCTGTCGATGATACCGGCGCGGGGCGGACGCGATCCGATTCCGCAACACTGGTCGTTCATGCTGGCGGGCCTGCTCAACGGCAGTATCGGCATGTTCGTGGGCGCCACCGGCCTGTTCGTGGGGCGGCTGTTTCTGCGCCCGGAGTGGCGGCGCGAGACCGTGATCGGCACGCTCGCCGTGACCCAGGCGGCCGGTCATCTGCTCAAGGTGCTGGCCTATGCCAGCGCCGGTTTCTCGATCACCGAAAGGCTCGACTGGCTGGTACCGCTGGTGATTGCGGTGATCGCCGGCACCGTGATCGGTCGCTGGTTCAACCGCCTGGTCAGCGAGGCGCTGTTCGCGCGATTGTTCAAGACGATACTGATCGTCCTTTCACTGAAACTGCTGGCCGACGGAGTGCTCGGCCTGGGAGGCTGGTCATGGAGCCTGTTCTGAGACTGGATGCGCACACCCTGGAATCGCTGATCGTGGAGTACATGCCGACGGTGACGCACGACGGCTTTCACATCGAGGCGCTACAGCTTGGCCAGGCGCGCATCCGTTACGGCGTGACGCCGGACATGCTGCGTCCCGGCAATCGCGTGTCCGGACCGTCGCTGTTCGCCGTCGCCGACATCGCGATGTATGCCTGCGTGCTCGCGCATATCGGTCCGCAGCCGATGGCCGTGACCTCCGACATGACGATGCACTTTCTGCGCGGCGCAAGCCCCGCAGATCTGGTCTGCGAGGCGCGTCTGCTGCGTCTCGGACGGCGCCTCGCGGTGATGCAGGCGACCATTCGTTCGATCGGCGATACTCGGGTGGTTGCTGAGGCCAGCGGCAGCTACGCGCTGCCGCTGGGACATGTTCAAGCTCAAGCCTGAACCGTCTGCCGGCGAACGTCCCCAACCATAAACGCGGAACTAGCGCAGATTCGCACTCGCGAGCGCGGATTTCTCGGCCGTGGCGTACAACACGATGGCCGCGTAGTCCTCAGGCGCCATGTCCGGTTCGACCAGATAGTTGAAGTTGCCGGCGCGCGCCTTCAGCGCTCCCAGCGACACATGGGGGGCGCCCGGTTCCAGCGAGCGGGCGAGCCAGACGTCGACGCCCGCAGCCGATCGAGCACGCAGTCCCTCGAATCGCAACAGCGCCTCGCCTTCCGGAATCTGGTAGAGCGTGACCTTGCCGGCGACGCCACTCAAGGCGCCGCTACGCACCACAAGATCGGCACCGATTTCATCGAACGGCGGAAGCGGTTCGTCGAGGCTGTCCACCGTCATCGGCGCATCTGGCGGCGGGGCCGCGGGCATCACCTCGGCCGCCGGCGTCGGCGCCTCCGCTTCTGTGCCGCCTTCGGGCGTGGACGATCGAGAACAGGCGCTCAACCATAGGCAGGCAATCAGACCGGACAACAGCAGACAGGTTTGCGGGGCGACCATCCCTTTGACACTCCACAGCGCGCGATACGATTCTGGTGGATCCGCGGCAGGCGCGACAAGCTCTCGTCGATCGGCCGGCTCCTCGGGGAGCGCCTGGAAGCGCTCGCCGCCGACCACGCGCAACAAGCCGGTGTCGCGCCGCGGCCCTAATGGCCATGCCACAAGCGGCACCCCGCAGAATGAACCTGCTGTGGCATGGCCGTTCCCCTCACCCACCGCTCTCCCGCAAGCGGGCGAGGGTCGGTCGGCATCACGCCGCGCGTGATTCACGTTAACCCAGCGGCAGCGGTCCATGTTGGCGATAGTACTCCAGCACGCGGCGATACTGCGCCGGGTCCTTGACGTGAACCAGATCGCCCTCGCGCGGGAAATGCCAGTCGTAGAGGCGCGACAGCCAGAAGCGCAGCGCCGCCGCGCGCAAGACCAGCGGCCAAGCTCGGGACTCCGCCGGCGTCAACTCGCGCAGCGCGCGATAGGCCTCGATCATCGCGTGGGCGCGCGCCGCGTTCGGCGTTCCGTCGATCTCGAAACACCAGTCGTTGACCGTCACCGCCAGGTCGTATAGCAGCGCATCGTTGCATGCGTAGTAGAAATCGATCGCCCCGCCGATGCGGTCACCCACGAACAGCACGTTGTCGCGAAACAGGTCGGCGTGGATCACGCCTTGCGGAAGCTCGGTGAGGTCCAGTGTCCGCTGTGCGTTCAGCTCATCGTCCAGCAGGGCCGCAGTTTCCTGGTCCACCTGTGGAATCAGCAGCGTTGCGGTTTCGCTGCGCCACGTCGCACCGCGCGAATTGTCGAGCTGCATCGGGAACGAACGGCCGGCGGCGTGCATCTGCGCCAGCAATTCGCCCGCCGCCCGGCATTGCGCCACGTTCGGAAACAGCACGCTGCCACCGCTGAGACGATTGATGATCGCCGCCGGTTTACCGTTGAGTTCGGACAGCGTTTTGCCGTTGTTCATGGCCACCGGCATCGGGCACGGTATGCGACGCCGTGCCAGATGATCCATCAGGCCGAGAAAATACGGCAGGTCATCGTAGTTGAGGCGCTCGAACAAGGTCAGCACCCAACGGCCGTCCGCCGTGTCGACGAAATAGTTGGTATTTTCAACCCCCTCGCCGATACCCTGAAAGCCGATCAGTTGCGCCAACGGATATTGCGCCAGAAAGGCCTTCAACTGACGGTGACTGACTTTGGTGAAAACGGACATCGATACGTCCGGCACGAATTCGGCGCCGATTAGATCAGAGCCGGCCCACCGAGTCATGCGTGTTCGTCACCCGCCGTACCACGACAACAACGAGCAACATGGATTTCACCAATCAACTGATTCTCGGCAGCGGCATCCTGTTTCTGCTGAGCATCCTGGCCACGCTGCTGACACCCCGGCTCGGCGTGCCCTTGCTGTTGCTGTTCCTGATTGTCGGCATGCTCGCCGGTGTAGACGGCCCTGGCGGAATCCCGTTTTCGGATTTTCGCCTGGCCAATCTGCTGGCGACCCTGGCGCTGGCGGTGATCCTGTTCGACGGCGGCATGCGCACCTCCTTTGCCAGCTTCCGCGTGGCGATGCGGCCGGCGCTGACCCTGGCCACCGTGGGCGTGATCATTACCACCGGAATCGTCGGCGCGTATGCGGCATGGCTGCTCGACCTGAACTGGATTCAGGGCCTGCTGCTCGGCGCCATCGTCGGTTCGACCGATGCTGCGGCGGTATTCTCGCTGCTGCAGACCAGCGCGGTGTCGCTGAACCGCCGTGTCGCCAGCGCGCTGGAAATCGAATCCGGCACCAACGACCCGATGGCGGTGTTCCTGACGATCTCGCTGCTCGGCATGCTGACAGCGCCGGAACTGCCGTCGGCGGTCGATCTGGTCCTGTTCTTCATCTGGCAGATGGGGCTGGGCGGTGTGCTCGGCTGGCTGGGCGGCCAGGCCCTGGTGCGCGGGATCAACCGCCTGGAGCTGGCGGAATCGCTATACCCGTTGCTGGCGCTGTGTGGCGGCATCCTGGTCTACGGACTGACTTCGGTTCTCGGCGGCAGCGGCCTGCTCGCGGTCTATATCGCCGGACTGGTGATGGGCAATCGGCGTATCCGCTCCGCCACCGGCATCCGCCGCTTTCATGACGGCATCGCCTGGCTCAGCCAGATCGGCATGTTCGTGGTGCTGGGCATGCTCGCCAATCCCAGTCAGGTATGGACGCTGGCGCCCAAGGCCGCGACCATCGTGCTGGTGCTGCTGCTGTTGGCGCGGCCGGTCGCGGTGTTCGTGAGTCTGCTGCCGTTCCGGTTCACGTTCCGTGAGCAGATCTATATCGCCTGGGTCGGCCTGCGCGGCTCGGTGCCGATCGTGCTGGCGACCTATCCGGCGCTGGCCGGCGCCGAAAATGCCGCCCTGTATTTCAACGTGGCGTTCTTCATCGTGCTGTCCTCGCTGGTGATCCAGGGCTGGACCGTGGCGCCGATGGCGCGGCTGCTGGGCATCACCGTACCGGCACCGACCGCGCAGGTGCATCGCATGGAGTTCGACCTGCCGGGTCAGCGCGGTTATGAAATCGCCAGTTACCGGCTGTCGCAGAACAGCCGCCTGGTCGGCAAGGTACCGGACAGGCTGCGGCTGCCGCGCAGTGCCCGCGTGATCAGTCTCGCGCGGCGCGGCAAGATGCTGGCACAGCCCAGCTGGGGCGCGATGCGCACCGGTGACTACATCAGCCTTTTGGTGCACCAGGATGAGGTGGACGAACTCGATGGCCTGTTCCGCGCCGAGGACCAGCCGATGTCGGCGGCCGAGGTCAAGCGCTTCGGCGAGTTCGTTCTGGACAGCGCCGCGCCGATTCAGGCCGTGGCCGAAGTCTACGGCCTGGATCTGCCGAACCTGCGCGACGGCGAAACCGTGGTCGACTATTTCTCGCGCCACATTCCGACACCGGTCGCCGGCGATCGCCTGCGGCTCAGCGAATGTCAGTTGGTGGTCACGCGCATGGACAACGGGCAGATTGCGGAGCTGCGCCTGCGACTGCCGCATTAGGAAAACGCTGGGGAAAATGAAGGTTCAACGGGTTAGGCATTTTGTTGTCGTCCGCTCTCTTCAAAGCTTTGGTAGAGACCGGGATTGAAGCCGCGTACGGTTTCAATATCCTGATAGCGGATGGTCACGGTGTAATCAATCTCCGTATTCTCGGGTTCGCTACCCTCGGCTGCTGCCATGTCGAGAAGGCGCTTTCTCCACTCGGTCAAGGCACTTACATAGTTGTCAGTGAATTCGACGGTTCGCGTCTCCTTGTGGCGGTAGCCGCTTAATGCAGGAAGCAACCTCACCGAGCCACGTGAAGCGGTGGCATCAGCGGCTTCGGGTAGATCCGTCGCGATGCCGACATATACTTTTCCCCATGCCAAGGTGACCATGATTTGCGCTTGGTTTTGCATCGCTTCCAGCAGGGTCCCATACATGGGGCCGGCGAGTTTCCCCAAGATGCGACGCCGACCTTGCGCTGGATTCCAGTCGCCAATCCAAAGTAGTTGGCTCAGCTCCCATAGCAGAGAGCCAATAATGCTCAGAAGTGGTCCCAAAATGATGCCGCTCCAAACATCATCGGACAATTGCAGATCATCCTGAACCGCCCGCAGGTACGGGGCGGCCCAATGCGCGATCATTTGGGCGAGCCTCGCTGCGGGAAGGCAGATGGAACCGAGGAAAAATCCAGCGGATACGAAGCCGGTGCCCCAGACCAGGGACTCCAAGACCAGGCGCCAACCGTTGACTGAACCGCGCCGGAAGCGGCGATTTGAGACGAGGATGTTCGGGAGATAACCGGCGAGTAGAGTCAGCAGAAGTACTGGATACCCGAACAATGGCCGCTATTCCCTTCGGGGATTCTTTTCTTGTGTTTTGTCGGCAGGCCGGCCTCGTGGCGGAAAGACAGCAGCAATGGCCGCCAGATCCCGTTCCAGCTTATCGCTTCTCATGACTTCATATACTGAAATGCTGGCTGCTCCAGTTCGGGTAATCTGGACTTCCGGAGTAGCCTTGCGGGATGCGTGAGCTTTGTGAGTTTTCATACGCCGGGCCTTTTTGGCTAAGCCGAGAGTATAGGTTGATTAGCACCGTTTAGCTCAGGCTTGAAGCTATTGCAAGCCTGGCTCGGTTGATTCTCTTGGCAACAAGTGCCTTAGCGCCGCCAGAACGCTGGCGTCAGCAAGACCAGGAAGGCGAAGATTTCGAGGCGTCCCAGCAACATCGCGAACGAGCAGACCCACAGACTGAACGAGTCGATCGTTGCGAAGTTGGCCGAGACCTCGCCGAGACCCGGGCCGAGGTTATTGATGCAGGCGGCGACAGCGGCGAAGGCGCTGACCTCGTCCATGCCGGCCGCCAGCAGCAGCAGCAGCATGATCACGTAGAAGCCCATGTACGCGGAGATGAAGCTCCACACGGCCTGCAGCACGCGCGGCGGCACCACCTTGCGGCCGAGCTTGACCGGAAATTCGGCACTGGGGTGCACCAGCTGGTAGACCTCGCGCATGCCCTGCTTGAACAGCAGCATCACGCGGATGACTTTCATGCCGCCGGCGGTCGATGAGGCGCAGCCGCCGATGAAGCTCGACAGCACCAGCAGCACCGGCACGAACGAGGGCCAGATCGTGTAGTCGGCCGTGGTGAATCCGGTGGAGGTCATGATCGACACGACCTGGAACGCGGACTTGGCAAAGGCCTGCAGCGGCATCACGTAGCGACCCGCGATCAGCAGGGCGACCGCGATCAGCACGCTCAGGAGCAGCGCGATCAGCAGGAACATGCGTGATTCGGGATCGGCCAGATAGATCCGCAGCGAGCGGTCGCGCCAGCTTACGAAATGTAGCGAGAAGTTGATCGCCGCCAGCAGCATGAAGACGACGGAAATCGTCTCCAGCAGGTGATTGTCGAAGTAGCCGAAGCTGACGTCGTGCGTCGAGAAACCGCCGGTCGACACGGTCGCGAACGAATGTCCGATGGCATCGAACAGGCTCATGCCGGCCGCCCAGTACGCGGCCGCGCAAGCCACGGTGAGACCCAGGTAGATGGTCCACAGCGCGCGCGCGGTCTCCTTGATGCGCGGCGTCATCTTGGTGTCCTTGACCGGGCCCGGCGTCTCGGCACGCAGCAGCTGCATGCCGCCGACACCCAGCAACGGCAGGATCGCCACGGCCAGAACGATGATGCCGCCGCCACCCAGCCACTGCAGTTGCTGGCGGTAGTAGAGGATGCTGCGCGGCAGGGTGTCGATACCGGTCAGCACCGTCGCGCCCGTCGTCGTCAGCCCGGAGATCGACTCGAACACGGCCTGCGAAAACGTCATGCGCGGCGTGGTCGGAAACCAGAAAGGCAGCGCGCCGGCCACGCCGAGCACGGTCCAGAACAGGGCGACCACCAGGAAGCCATCGCGAATCTTGAGGTCCGCACGATTGCGCCGCACGGGTATCCACACCACGCAGCCGATCGCCAGCGTCGTCACGAAGCCGAGCATGAACGCGTCGAGCGCGGAATCGCCGTAGAACATTGAGACGCCGGCCGGCGGCAGCATCGTCAGCGAGAAGATCATCAGCAGCACGCCGATCAGGCGTTGCACCGCCGCAAAGCGATGACCGCGATGGGTATTCGGTGTCACCGTCAGAAACGAACGGCGCGGTTTCATACGCATTGCGGGTGACCCGTGTGCGCCGGCCTCATCGCAGTCGCGCCGTCAACATGTCGAATCACCCCCATGATCAGACCTAGCCGCCGATGCCCGAATGTCTGTGTCGTGATCGCGTCATCGTCGGGCCCGGTTCACAGAAATCCGATACCGACCTGGAACAGCTTTTCGACCTCACCGGCCTGGGACTTGTCGACGATGAACAGAATCACATGATCCTCGGCCTGGATCACGGTGTCGTGATGGGCGATCAGCACATCGTCGCCACGCACGATGGCGCCGATGGTGGTGCCCTCCGGCAACTTGATCTGATCGAGCCGGCGACCGACCACCTTGGAGCTGTTGCGGTCTCCATGCGCCACGGCTTCCACTGCCTCGGCGGCGCCGCGGCGCAGGCTGTAGACACGCACCACATCGCCTCGGCGCACGTGGGCCAGCAGTGCCGAGACCGTGGCCTGTTGCGGTGATACGGCGATATCGATGACGCCGCCTTCGACCAGGTCGACATAGGACAGCCGGTTGATCAGCGACAGCGCCTTCTTCGCGCCGAGGCGCTTGGCCAGCATCGCCGAGAGAATGTTGGCCTCGTCGTCGTTGGTGATCGCGCAGAAGACATCCATGTCCTCGATGTTTTCCTCGAGCAGCAGGTCCTCGTTGGCGGCGTCGCCACACAGCACGATGGCGCGGCCCAGCTGTTCGGACAGGTAGCGCGCACGTTCGCGGTTGCGCTCGATGATCTTGACCTGGATCGAGTTCTCCAGCGCCTGCGCCAGGCGCATGCCGATGTTGCCGCCGCCGGCCAGCATCACGCGCCGCACCGGGCGGTCGGCACGACGCAGCTCGGCCATGATCTTGGGAATGTGCTCGCGTGCGGCGACGAAGAAAACCTCGTCCTCCACCTCGATGATGGTGTCGCCTTCGGGCAGGATCGGTCGTCCGCGGCGGTAGATCGCGGCCACGCGCGCGTCCGCACCCGGCAGGTGCTTCGGCAGCTCGCGCAGTTGCTGGCCGACCAGCGGGCCGCCGTAGTAGGCCTTGACGCCGACCATGCGCACGCGGCCGTCGGCAAAGTCGACGACCTGCAAGGCGCCCGGATATTCGATCAGGCGGCGGATGTAGTCCGTCACCAGTTGTGCCGGCGAAATGCGCATGTCCACCGGAATCGCATCCTGGCGGAACAGCGATTCTTCCGACAGATATTCGCTCGATCGCACGCGCGCGATCTTGGTCGGCGTGTGGAACAGCGTGTAGGCGATCTGGCACGCGATCATGTTGGTCTCGTCGGACTCCGTGACCGCGATGATCATGTCGGCGTCTTCGGCGCCGGCCCGGCGCAGCACGTCCGGGAACGAGGCATAGCCCTGCACCGTGCGAATGTCGAGACGATCCTGCAGCTCGAGCAACAGCCCGCCGTTGGTATCCACGACGGTGACGTCGTTCTGCTCACCCGCGAGATTCTCGGCCAGCGTTGCGCCGACCTGACCCGCGCCGAGGATGATGATCTTCATGGGCGGCGAACCTTACGCCGGGATTTGTTGCGCCGCAAGATAAGTTTCGACAGTGGGAACGGCGGCATCGGGCACTCCCCGTGGCATCGAAATTGCGAACCGACACGGCCAATCGTCACGGCCGTTGCGGAGCCGTTTCGCGGTGCCATCAGGCCGGTCGTGCCGAACAGGGTTTTGGGGTTGGTGAGGGGAAGCTGTGCTATGCGCAGTGTTGAGGGGGCGGTGATCCGCCCCCTTTTTTTCTTGGCGCGCCCGACGAGGGTCTGCGGACTCATTTCGACGACGCGGCCTCCGCACTTTCGGCCTTGCGCAGGCGCAGGTAGTAGAAGCCGTCGAAGTCCCCGCCCGGCGCGAGACGCCGCCCCAGCCGCGCCGGCACGCCCCATTCGGCCTCGATCGGAAATTCCTGCGCATCGGCGGTGCACGCCATGAAGTGTTCGGCCACCGCAGCGCCTTCCGCGTCCAGGATCGAGCAGGTCGCGTAGACGAGCACACCGCCGGGTGCCAGCAACGGCCACAAGGCCTTGAGCATGCGCAACTGCCCCTGGGCCAGTCGCTCGACGTCATCCTCGCGGCGCAACCACTTGATGTCCGGATGGCGGCGGATCACGCCGGTCGCCGAACAGGGTGCGTCGATCAGGATGCGTTCGAACGCAGTGCCATCCCACCATTGCTCAGGTTGCGCGGCATCACCGGCCACCACCTGCGCGCTCAGTCGCAGGCGGCGAAGGCTCTCATCGATGCGGATCAGGCGCTGCTTGTCCGCGTCCAGTGCCACCACGTGTGCATCGGGGCAGCGTTCGAGAATGTGCGCGGTCTTGCCGCCGGGCGCGGCGCAGGCATCGAGTACGCGCTGGCCCGGCTGTGCGTCCAGCAGGGCCGCGGCGAGTTGTGCCGAGGCATCCTGCACCGAGGCGCTGCCGCGCGTGAATCCGGGAATCGCCTCGACCGCTTGCGGTTGCTCCAGGACCAAGGCTTCGGGAACGCCGGGCACGGTGTGCGCGTCCAGGCCCTGAGCGGCCAGACGCGCGCGATACGCCTCGCCGCTCATGCGTCGGCCGTTGACACGCAGCGTCATCGGTCCGGCCTGCTGGTTGGCCGCGATCACGCTTTCGGCGGCCGCGCCCCAGTCGGCTTCGATGCGGCGCACCAGCCAGTCCGGATGTGAATGAACGATCCCCGGTGACTGCACTAGCGCCTCTTCGAGCTGCGCCTGCTCGCGCTGGTAACGACGCAGCAAGGCATTGATCAGCGCGCGCGGACGCGGCTGGTTGAGAATCGTGGTCGCCTCCACCGTTTCCTGGACGGCGGCGTGGGCCGGCACGCGCATCGAGCGTAGCTGATAGAGCCCCACGCGCAGCAGCGCATCGACTTCATCGTTGTCGATCGCGCGATCGGACATCGCATCGACCAGCGCGCCAAGCAAGCGGTAGTCGCGGATCACGCCGTAGACCATGGCCTGCAACAGGGCGCGGTCACGCGGCGGCACCTGCGGCGCCTGCAGCAGGACATCATCGAGACTGCGCCCGCGCATGACGCGGGCGACGGCGCGGGCAGCGATCGCGCGTACGTTCTTCAAACGGATTTCCTGTGGTCTGACACGGGCGCGCGTCGGTGCATTGGTGGCGGGGCGCTATTGTAGTGGTCGCTGGCTGCATCGGTCTTCGTGGTGCAGCTGCGCGAGGTGTATTACCGACGATCTCTAGAAGGCGGTGGTGAATGAACGAGCAGCATCCTTCGGCTGGCGCGGTGCGCGCCGGCTGGCGTGGCCTGCCTGCCAGCATCTGGGCGCTCGGCTTCGGTTCGCTGTTCATGGACATGTCCTCCGAGCTGGTGCACAGCCTGCTGCCGCTGTTCCTGAGCACCACGCTGGGCGCCGGCATGTTCGCGATCGGCATCCTGGAAGGAGTGGCCGAAGCGACCGCGGCGATCACCAAAGTGTTTTCCGGAGCACTGAGCGACCGTCTCGGGCGACGCAAGCCCCTGCTGATCGCCGGTTACGGGCTGGCGGCACTCAGCAAACCGGTATTCCCGCTGGCCGGCTCGATCGGCTGGGTGTTCGCGGCGCGCTTTGTCGACCGCATCGGCAAAGGCATACGTGGCGCTCCGCGCGACGCCCTGGTGGCCGACATCACGCCACCGTCCAGGCGCGGCGCCGCCTACGGCCTGCGCCAGTCCCTGGATTCGGTGGGCGCGTTTCTGGGCCCCCTGCTGGCCGTGGCACTGATGCTGCTGCTGGCAGGCGACATGCAGGCTGTGCTGTGGATCGGCGTGATTCCGGCCGTCATCGCCGTGATCCTGCTTTGGGTCACGGTCCGCGAACCGCAGGCTCAGGCCACCGCGGAGGAACGCCGCCGGATTCCGCTGCGCCTTGCGGACATGCGGGGGCTGCCGGCGCGTTACTGGTGGGTGGTGGTGCTCGGTGGCGTGTTCACGCTGGCACGCTTCAGCGAAGCCTTTCTGATTCTACGGGCCCATGACGTGGGTTTGGGGCTGTCATTGGCGCCGTTGGTGATGATCGTGATGAGCGTGATTTATGCCGCGTCGGCTCTGCCGGCCGGGATCGCGGCGGACCGGATCAGCGCAAGGCATTTGCTGTTTGCCGGTCTGCTGGTGCTGGTTGCGGCGGACGTGATGCTGGCGGTTGCTACAGGACCAGCGCTGGTGCTCGTGGGCGCCGCCGTGTGGGGCTTGCACATGGGGTTGACGCAGGGCTTGCTCTCCAAGCTTGTGGCCGACACCGCACCCGCCGCGCTGCGCGCCACTGGATTCGGATTGTTCAATCTGGTCAGCGGGGGCGCCATGCTGCTGGCCAGTCTGCTCGCCGGGTTTCTCTGGCAGCAGATGGGCGCTGCGGCCACATTCATCGGTGGGGCGGTATTCGCAGGCTTGGCCGCCTGCGGGCTGCTCGTGGTGGGCCGCAACCCACGGGGATAGTCTCACCCCCGCCGTCCTGGGCGAGCGCATCGCGCGGGTGCCGTGGATAGCGCACCCGCAGAAACATACGCTATCGTATGGAAATAAGTCGCACCTCAAGAGCGCGGCGATGGTGCCCACCGAGGGCACCCAATAGCAACGGATGCTTGGAGGAGAGAACAGGATGCGAATCGACAGAATCATGGTGTCGCTGCTGACGCTGGCGCTGCTGGCGGCCTGCGGTGGTGGCGGAGCGGACTCCGACGCGTCTTCGGGTGTCGTGACCAATGCCAAGTGGACCGCCTACGAGCGCGAGGCCGACTATTCAGCAACGGTGCGCCTGCCGGCCGAGTACATCACCATGAGTGATGGCGTGAAACTGTCGGCGCAGGTGATGCTGCCGGCCGACGCCGACGGCAATGCCATCGACGCACCGCTGCCGGTGATCCTGACGCAGACCGGCTACAACAAGAGCGCCTCGGGCTTCGTGGACGGATTCGCGTTCAACAGCTTCCTCGTGGAGCACGGCTACGCGCACGTGGCGGTGGACGTGCGCGGCACGGGGACTTCGCAGGGCACCTGGGAAATCTTCAGCGAGCGCGAGCAGCTCGACTACAAGGAGGTGATGGACTGGGTTGCGGCGCAGCCCTGGAGCAATGGCACGGTCGGGACCTGGGGGCCGTCGTTCATGGGCATCACCCAGATCTACACCGGTGCCTGGCGACATCCGGCGCACAAGGCGATCTTCGCGATCGTGCCGATGGCCGACGCCTATCGCGACATCGTCTTCACTGGCGGGCAGGTCAACATCGGGTTCATCCCGCTGTGGATCGGACTGGTGACCGGGCTCGGACTGATTCCGGCGCAAGCCTCACCCGAAGAAATCACTGCGCTCATCGATCACGTGCTGGGCACGCTCAGCTACGACATTCCGGTGGTGCTGAACGCGACGCTTGGCTTGAGCGGCCAGAACTACGACAGCGAATTCTGGCGCACGCGCTCGCCGATCGAGGTGGCGGACCGGATCGAAGTGCCGACCTTCATCGTCGGCGGCCTGCATGACCTGTTCCAGCGCGGCGAACCGATGCTCTACGAATCGATCAGCAAGAACACCACGGCCAAGCTGCTGATCGGGCCCTGGACGCACATCGACGCCTCCTTCGGTGCCGGCCTGCCCGCCGACGGCGTGCCGGATCTGAACCACATCGCGCTGATGTGGTTCGACCGCTATCTGCGCGATATCGATAGCGGTGCCGAGGACGTGCCGGCCGTGACCCAGTACGTCTTTGGGGAGGAGCACTACTTCGTCTCCGGCGACTGGCCGCATCCGGCAGCAACGGCCGAACGCTGGTATCTGCGCGGGGACGCCAGCCTCAGCGCCGAACCGCCGGCGCTGGACGAGCCCGAACGGGTCACCTTGCAGATCCCGATCCAGGGCATCTGTTCGGTCAGCAGCGCACAGTGGACGGCTGGTGTGCTGGGTTTGATACCGCTTCCGTGCTTCAACGGCGCCAACGGCGTCAACGAACTGCCGCTGCTGGGCGCGATCACCTACACCACCGAAGCCATGGCGCAGGACTACTACGTCAACGGGCCGATCGAGGCCGATCTGTGGATCTCCAGCCTCACCGCCGACGCCAGCGTGGCGGTGCGCATCACCGATGTCGACGAGCAGGGGCGGTCCACCGAACTCAGCAACGGCATCATCACCGCCTCACTGCGCCAGCTCGACGACAGCCGCACGCGGCGGCTCGATTCGGAATCGATCCAGCCCTGGCATCCGTACACCGAGGAATCGGTGATGCCGCTGACCCCGCGCGAGGCCACGCCGGTTCACATCGAGGTGTTCCCGAGCAGCTTCGTGATCAAGGCCGGGCACAGCCTGCGCATCGCGGTGGGTGCCAGCGACTTCCCGCATGGCCTGCCGCCGGTCACCGACCTGCTGGATCAGCTTGTGGGTACGCTGACGATCTACAACGATGCCGAGCATCCATCGAGTGTGGTGGTTCCGGTCGTTCCGGTCGAAGCCTTGCAGCCGCCGAGTTGAGAGCCGCTCAGGAAAAGCGCCGGCCGTCCAGGGCTCGACCACGCGCGGCATCGAGGGCCTGCAGCGGCTTGCCGCCGGGCCATTGCAGCCGTTGCAGGCTGAGCACACCGTCGCCGGTGGCGACATGGATGCCCTGTTCGCCGGAGGCCAATACACTGCCGGGCTCGGTCGAGCCCGGCAGGCTCAAGGCCCGCGCTTCGAGAATGCGAACGCGCTCGCCGTCCAGTTCGGTCCAGGCCATCGGCGCGGGGTTGTAGGCCCGCACCGCTCGCGCCAAGGTCTCCGCAGGCAGAGTCCAATCGAGCCGGGCTTCCTCCTTGCTGAGCTTGCGGGCGTAGCAGGCGCCTTCCGCAGGCTGCGGCTGGGGACACAGCCTGGCCTCGGCGCACTGTTGCACGGCTTCGACGATCAGCCGCGCGCCGAGCACGGCGAGCCTGTCATGGAGTTCGCCGCTGTTCATGACCTCGTCGATCGGCAGCGCTTCGCGCAGCAGCATCGGACCGGTATCGAGTCCCGCATCCATCTGCATGATGGTGACGCCGGTTTCGCGGTCACCGGCCAGGATCGCGCGCTGGATCGGCGCGGCGCCGCGCCAGCGCGGCAGCAGCGAGGCGTGGATGTTGAAGCAGCCGTGCACCGGAACATCGAGCACCGCCTGCGGCAGAATCAGCCCATAGGCCACCACCACCATCAGCTCCGCCGCGAGCGCGGCCAGTTCGTCGATCGCGTCCGGTGTGAAGCGCGGCGGCTTGAACACCGGCAGACCCAGGCTCTCGGCGCGTTGCGCCACCGGCGAGGCGCTGAGCTTGCGGCCACGTCCCGAGGGACGGTCGGGCTGGGTATAGACGCCGACGATGTCATGACCCGCGGCGTGCAGCGCATCGAGCGCGGCGACGGAGAATTCGGGAGTACCGGCGAAGACGAGTTTCATGGTCGGGTCAAAAAGCTGGAAGCCGGCTTCACACAAAGGCATGAAGACCCAAAACTGTTTCTTCAGACCTCAGGCTCGCGCCGCCTTTTCCAGCTTCTTCTTGATGCGCTCGCGCTTGAGCGCCGAGAGATAGTCGATATAGAGCTTGCCGTCGAGATGGTCGATCTCGTGCTGCACACATTGTGCGAGCAGGCCTTCGGCTTCGATCTCATAGGGATTGCCCTCGCGGTCCAGGGCCTTGAGGCGCAGTCGGTTGTAGCGCTGCACCTTGTCGCTGAAACCAGGCACCGAGAGACAGCCTTCGTCCATGGTTTCCAGGTCCAGCGGTTCCAGAATTTCCGGGTTGATCATCACCATCGGTTCGCTGTGACCGTCTTCACGCGCGCAATCCATCACCGCGAGCCGCAAGGCGATGCCGACCTGGGTGGCGGCGAGACCCACACCGGGCGCGTCGTACATGGTTTCGAACATGTCGTCGATCAGGCGCTGCAGCTTGCCGTCGAACTGTTCGACGGGCCGCGCCTTTTCGCGCAGGCGTGCGTCCGGGTGGTGGAGGATCGTCATCAAGGCCATGTCAGCAAGCTCTTCGGCTTATTCCCGAGTCGACGTCGACGGCTAGAGTCGACAGCAACTGCCACCGCCAAGCATGTGCCGCCGCAGGGATTTATGACAGAATCCAGGGCGAAAGCCTGAGGGGGTGGCATCAATGCGCAAGTATAGCGGGTTCGCCGGTGACGGGCCGTTGCGGCCGGGTCGGTTCGCGGCGGGCATCCTGCTGGGCGCGGCGCTGGGCGGCTGCGCGACGCAGCCGGTGGCGCCGCCAGCGCCATTGCCGATGGCTCCTCCGGCGAGCGATCCGGTACCGATGACAGCAACCCCAGCGGCTGCGCCAATGCGCGAAACGGTCCGCCTGCGCGAAAACGGAGCGGGGCGCTACGTGGTCAAGAAGGGCGACACGCTCTGGGATATCTCCCAATACTTCCTGCAGGACGCCTGGCAGTGGCCAGAGCTGTGGTACGTCAACGGTCAGGTCAGCAACCCGCATCTGATCTATCCCGGTGATGTGCTGACGATCGCCTGGATCGACGGATATCCGCAGCTGATGCGTGAATCCGGCGTTGCGATCGAACGTCTTTCCCCGCAGATTCGCGAAAGCGGGCTCGGCGATGCGATTCCGGCGATTCCCTTGGAGGCGATTCGTGACTTCCTGCGTGGCCCGCGCATCGTTTCGCTGGAGGAACTCAACGCTGCACCGTATGTGCTGGCGTTTCTGGATTCGCGCCTGATCGCAGGTGCCGGCGACGGCTTTTACGTGAAAAACCTGCCGCGCGACGAGAGCTACACCTATTCCGTGGTCAACGTCGGCGATGCCTATCGTGATCCGGAAACCGGCGACATCCTGGGCTACGAAGCCATACCCACGGCCGAAGCCGAAGTCCGTGACTACGGTTCACCGAGCACCGCCGAGCTGGTCAGCAGCTATCGCGAGACGCGTATCGGCAATCGCCTGCTACCGCGCGAGCTGGAACTGTTCGCGTCGAATTTCTATCCGCATTCTCCGGATGCCGAGCTCGGAGGCACCATCATTTCGGTATTCGACGGCGTCTCGCAGATCGGCCAGTACCAGATCGTGGCGATCAATCGCGGCACCGATCACGGCCTGGAGCCCGGCCATGTGCTGTCGATCTTCCAGCGCGGGCGCAAGGTCAAGGACCCCTACGACCCGGCCTCGCGCGTGCAGTTGCCAGACCTCTACGCCGGCAACCTGATGATTTTCAAGACCGATGCGCGCTTGTCCTACGGTCTGGTCATGACCGCGGAGCGGCCGCTGCACGTGCTCGACAAGGTCGACAAGCCGCACCGCTCGACGCCCTGAGGCGCGCGTGACGCCGGACCAGCAACGCGCCTGGCTGACGCTGCTGCAGGCGCCCGGCGTCGGTCCGGCCGCCGGCCTGAGATTGCTGCACGCGCACGATTCCGCCGAGGCCGCCCTGGCGGCCGGTCCGCGCGCCTGGCGCGCCGCCGGGATCGCCGAAGCCCAGCACGCACCGCTGAAACAGCCGGACCCGGCGCAGATCGAGGCCAGTCTGGAATGGCTGCATGGCGCCAGCAATCGCCGACTGCTGACGATCGATGATCCGGACTATCCGGCGCGCCTGGTCGAAATCGCGCGCGCTCCGCTGGCGCTGTTCTGCCAGGGTGAGGCCAGTACCCTGTCACGCCCGCAATTGGCCATCGTCGGCAGCCGCACCGCGACCGCGCAGGGCTTGGAGAATGCACGCGCCTTCGCGGCCGAACTCGTGCGCCACGGCCTGGTCATTACCAGCGGCTTGGCTCTGGGTATCGATGGCGCAGCCCATCAGGGTGCGCTCGATGGTGGCGGCAGCACGATCGCGATCTGTGGCACCGGTCTGGATCGCGTCTATCCGGCGCGGCATCGCGGATTGGCGCATCGCATCGTCGAAGACGGATGCCTGGTGTCGGAATTCGCACCCGGCACGCCCGCGTTACCGGAGCATTTCCCACGACGCAACCGCATTCTGTCGGGTTTGTCGCTGGGTGTGTTGGTGGTCGAAGCGGCGACGCGCAGCGGCTCGCTGATCACGGCGCGGCTGGCGGCCGAACAAGGGCGCGAGGTGTTCGCAATTCCCGGTTCGATCCACAACCCGATGGCGCGCGGTTGCCACTCATTGATCCGGCAGGGCGCCAAACTGGTCGAAACGGCGCAGGATTTGCTTGATGAACTGGCATCGCAGCTCGGCGAACGGCGCGTTGTCCGAAATTCCGCTCCATCGCCCGCGGCAGCGCTGACTGCAGCACAGCGTCGTGTTCTCAAGGTGATCGACGACGCACCGACAGCGTTCGATACGCTGGTCGACCGATCGGGCCTGGACGTGGCGTCCTTGTCGGCGGTGTTGCTGGATCTGGAACTTGCGGGATTCGCGGCAAGCCAACCGGGCGGCGCGTTCATTCGGCTGAAATCGGGCTAAAGTTCCAATCGCCTCGTGGCGAGCGGGACCCACGCACTCTTCCAGGTTGTACCGGCCGAACCTCGATGCACTGACGTCGGCGGGTTTTCACTGCACAATACGCCCATGAAAGAAAGCGTCCTCGATGTGCTGATGTATCTGTTCGAGAACTATATGGACGGCGAGTTCTCCGACGAAACCAATCACGAGACCTTGCGCGTCGAGCTGGTCGGCGCCGGGTTTCCGGAAGATGAAGTCGACCACGCGTTTCGCTGGCTCGACGGACTCGCCGAACAGCGTCGCAACCTCTCGATCACCGGCGCACCCGGCGCCATCCGCATCTATGCCCGCTCCGAGCAGGCCCGTCTGTCGCGCGAATGTCGCGGCTTCGTGCTGTATCTGGAGCAGCTCGGCATACTCACCGGGCTGACGCGCGAACTGGTCATCGACCGTCTGCTGCAGATCGAGGACGACATCGACCTGGAACGCGTCAAATGGGTGGTGCTGCTGGTGCTCATCAACGAGCCCGGCGCCGAGGACGCGGCCGCCCAGGTCGAGGAAATGGTCTATTACGACGGCGATTTCCTGCACTGATTCCGGCGGCTGCCCGGCAACTGTCCGGGGCCGCCGCTACCGGTCAGGCGAAGCTCCGCGCCGGGTGGCGCACTGGACAAACCCTGACCGCGGCCCGTATAAGCTCGCGCCCTAGACATTTTTTTCTACGCACCCCGCGGGCGAATGAGCAAGAACCTGGTCATCGTCGAATCGCCAGCCAAGGCGAAGACGATCAAGAAATATCTCGGCAGCGACTACGAAGTCCTGGCCTCCTACGGCCACGTGCGCGATCTCGTGCCCAAGGACGGCGCCGTCGACACCGAGCACGGCTTCGCGATGAAGTACCAGGTCATCGATCGCAACGAGAAACACGTACGCGCCATCAGTCAGGCGCTGAAGAGTGCCGACACCCTGATTCTCGCAACCGACCCTGATCGCGAAGGCGAGGCCATCGCCTGGCATCTGGTCGAGCTCCTGCATGAAAAGAAGCTGCTCAAGGACAAGCCCGTCAAACGCGTGGTGTTCTACGAGATTACCAAGCGCGAAGTGCAGAAGGCCATCGCCGAACCGCGCGAAATCGCGAGCCCCATGGTCAATGCCCAGCAGGCACGGCGCGCGCTCGACTATCTGGTCGGCTTCAACCTATCGCCGCTGCTGTGGCGCAAGGTCTCGCCCGGCCTGTCGGCCGGCCGCGTGCAGAGCCCGGCACTGCGCCTGATCTGCGAACGTGAAGAAGAGATCAAGGCCTTCATTCCGCGCGAGTACTGGACCGTGGAGGCGCGCGTCGACAAGGATGGCCAGAAGTTCTCGGCACGTCTGGTCGAATATTCGACGCGCAAGGTCGAGCAGTTCACGATCACCTCGGTGGTCGGCGCGATGGGCGCCAAGAGCGCACTGCTCAAGGCGGCCGACGGCAAGCTGCTGGTCGCCAAGGTCGACAAGAAGCAGCGGCGCCGCAATCCCTCGCCGCCGTTCACGACCTCGACCCTGCAACAGGAGGCCAACCGCAAGCTCGGCTTCACCGCGCAGCGCACCATGCGCGCCGCGCAGCAGCTCTACGAAGGCACCGAGATCGACGGCGAGACGGTCGGCCTGATTACCTATATGCGTACCGACTCGGTGAATCTGGCCCAGGACGCCCTGCAGGAGATACGCGAGACCATCGCCGGCAAGTACGGCGCCGGCTCGGTTCCGCCCGAGCCACGTCATTTCAAGGCGAAGTCCAAGAACGCGCAGGAAGCGCATGAGGCAATCCGTCCCACGGCGGCCTCGCGTCTGCCGGAGCACATCGCGCGCGCGCTGCCGCCGGATCAGGCCCGCCTCTACGAGCTGATCTGGAAGCGTGCCGTCGCCAGCCAGATGACGCAGGCGGTGTACGACACCGTCACCGCCGAGCTGCGCGCGGGGCCGGATCATGCCTTCCGCGCCAATGGTTCGGTGTTGGTGGAGCCCGGCTTCATCGCGGTCTATACCGACGGCAAGGATCAGCCGGACGACGAGGACGACGAGAAGCGCCTGCCGGTGCTGGTCCAGGGCGAGACCGTCAATCTGCTCGACGTGATCCCCGACCAGCATTTCACCGAGCCGCCACCGCGCTTCACCGAAGCCAGCCTGGTCAAGACGCTCGAGGAGTACGACATCGGGCGACCATCGACCTACGCGACGATAATCTCCACGCTGCAGTCGCGCGACTACGTGCGTCTCGAAGGCAAGGCCTTCACGCCGACCGACGTTGGCATGATCGTCAACCGCTTCCTGACCGAGCATTTCACGCGCTACGTGGACTACGATTTCACCGCCAAGCTCGAGGACAATCTCGACGCGGTGTCGCGCGGCGAGAAGGAATGGGTGCCGCTGCTCGAAGAGTTCTGGGGTGACTTCAAGCCCACGGTCGACCTGAAGCAGGAACTCAAGCGCCAAGACGTGGCGGAAACGCGCGAACTGGGCACCGATCCCGAATCCGGCAAGCCGGTCACGGCGCGCCTGGGCCGCTACGGGCCGTTCGTGCAGATCGGCACCAAGGACGACGAGGACAAGCCGCGCTTCGCCAGCCTGCGTGCCAACCAGCGCATCGACACGATCACGCTGGATTCCGCGCTGGCCCTGTTCGAACTGCCGCGCACACTCGGCGAGACCGCCGACGGCACCGAGGTCCAGGCCAACATCGGCCGCTTCGGCCCCTACGTGCGCATCGGCAAGACCTTCGTCTCGATGAAGAAGGACGACGATCCCTACACGATCGAACTGCCGCGCGCGCTGGAACTCTACGAAGCCAAGCTCGCCGCGCTGGAAGCGGCCACGATCAAGACCTTCGCCGCCAGCGAAGTGCGGATCATCAAGGGCCGTTTCGGACCCTACATCACCGACGGTTCGCGTCGCGGCAAGATTCCGCGTGGCGAAGAACCCGAATCGCTGAGCCTGGCGCGCTGCGAGGAGCTGCTCGCCGAGCAGGCGCCGGCCAAGAAGGGCGCGAAGAAGAGCGCCAAAAAGACCGCAGCGAAGAAAGTCGCCAAAACGGCGACGGCGAAAAAGGCACCGGCCAAGAAGCGCGCGGCCAGGAAAGCAGCTGCCAAAAAGGCGGCCGGCTGATCCGGCGCGGTTGCGGCCGCGCCGCGGCGGTGGGCTGGCGGACCGAAGCGCGGTTACACTGCCTGCCGATATCCAAACCGTGTAAGGCCACCGGCTCTTGAGCGAATTCTCCGAATCCAGTGCTTCGCTCGCGGCGCGTCACTACACGCGCCAGTCGCCGCGGCTGTCGCCGCAGCGCGCCGCGCGGGTACTGCGCCGCGGCGGCGTCATCGCCTATCCCACCGAAGGAGTCTGGGGTCTGGGTTGCGATCCCGACAACGCGCTGGCCTGCGAACGCATCCTGATGATCAAGAACCGGCCGTGGGAAAAGGGCCTGATCCTGGTTGCGAACGATTTCGACCAGCTGATGCCCTGGATCACCCTGCCGTCGAATTCCGCGATCCGCCGCGCCGCGACCACCTGGCCGGGTCCGGTGACCTGGCTGTTTCCCTGCGCCGATGACTGCCCGCTGTGGCTGAGCGGCGACCACGACACCATTGCCGTACGCATCAGCGACCACCCGGTCGTGCGCGCGCTGTGCCACTACTTCGGCGGCGCCATCGTATCGACCAGCGCCAATCGTGCCGGCCGCGATCCGGCCCTGAGCGCGACGCGGGTGCGCCTGCAGCTACGCTCCGAAATCGATGGCCTGGTACCCGGCCCGCTGGGAGGTCTTGAGGGCCCCACGCCGATCCGCGACGTACGCAGCGGATTCATGCTGCGGCGGTAAGGCCGGAGATCCAGGACCGTATGAGCGATGTGACCGACGCCCGCGCCGTCGAATCCTATCTGCGCGGACTGCAGGACCGGATCTGCCGCGAACTGGAGCGACTCGACGGCGAGGCGCGCTTCGTCGCGGACCCCTGGCACCGCGAGGAAGGCGGCGGCGGCATAAGCCGCATCCTCTCGGACGGCGCCGTGTTCGAGCGCGCCGGTGTCGGCTTTTCGGATGTATACGGCTCGCACCTGCCGCCATCGGCCAGTGCGGCGCGCCCCGAGCTGGCCGGTCGCGGATTTCGTGCGATGGGCGTTTCGCTGGTGATTCATCCGCGCAACCCCTATGTGCCCACAGCCCATGCCAATGTGCGATTCTTCATTGCCGAAAAGCCGGGCGAGGACCCGGTGTGGTGGTTCGGCGGCGGCTTCGATCTGACGCCGTACTACGGCTTCGAGGACGACGTACGTCACTGGCATCGGCAGGCACAGGCCGCCTGCGCGCCGTTTGGCGAACATGTGCATCCACGGCTCAAGTCCTGGTGTGACGACTACTTCCACCTCAAGCACCGGAACGAACCGCGCGGTGTCGGCGGCCTGTTCTTCGACGACTGGCAGGAGGGCGGATTCGATCAGGCCTTCGGCCTGATGCGCAGCGTCGGCGATCACTTCCTGCCGGCCTATGTGCCGATCGTCGAGCGCCGCGGTGCCATGCCCTACGGGCAGCGCGAACGTGAATGGCAGGCGCTGCGACGCGGCCGCTACGTGGAGTTCAACCTGGTCTGGGATCGTGGCACCTTGTTCGGTCTGCAGAGCGGCGGCCGCACCGAATCCATACTGATGTCGATGCCGCCGCAGGTGGCCTGGCGCTATCGCCATGAACCGGCCCCGGCTTCGCCCGAAGCCGAACTGCTGGAGAAGTTCCTCAAGGTTCGCGACTGGGTCTGAAGCGTATTCATCCAGCCGACAGTCGGTGTTCGATAAGGTAGAACTATCTATAAGGGCTGTTTGTATAGTTCTGATACATTGAACACATGACATTGACTGAACTTCGCTATCTGGTGAATCTCGACAAGGAGCGGCACTTCGGCCGTGCCGCCGAGCGTTCATTCGTTTCACAGCCAACCCTGTCCGTGGCCCTCAAGAAACTCGAGGACGAACTTGGCGTGATGCTGTTCGAGCGCAATCGCGGCGAGGCGCGGCCGACACCGGTCGGCGTGCGCATCATCGGGCAGGCCAAGCGGGTGCTGGCCGAGGCCGCGCTGGTCGGAGACCTCGCCAAGGAAGGGCGTGACGAACTGGTCGGGCCCCTGCGGTTCGGCGCGATCTACACCGTAGGCCCCTATCTGCTGCCGTATCTGATCCCGATCCTGCGCCGAAATGCGCCGATGATGCCCCTGGTCATCGAGGAAAACTTCACCTCGGTGCTACTGGAACAACTGCGCAACAACGAGCTCGACGTGGCCATTCTGGCGCTGCCGATCGACATGAACGGCCTGCAATCCTGGCCGCTGTATGACGAGGATTTCGTGGTCTTGCTGCCACCGGACCATCACTGGACCGAGGAGCAATCGATCACCGCGCGACGCATGAGCGAGGAGCCTCTGCTCCTGCTCGGGCCCGGTCACTGCTTTCGCGATCAGGTGCTCGAAGCCTGTCCCAAGTGTGTCGATGCCGATGGTGACGGCCCCAAGCCGCAGACCGGGTCGAGCCTGGAGACGATCCGACACATGGTGGCCAGCGGCCTGGGCATCACCGTGCTGCCGCAGTCATCGATCGAAAACCGACCGCAGGAGCCGAGCCTGCTGGTCGCCAAGCCGTTCGCGCCGCCGGCACCATCACGCCGTATCGCCTTGATCTGGCGCAAGACGTTTCCGAGGACCAAGGCGATCGAGGTGCTGCGTGCGGCGATACTCGAATCCCAGATGAAGGGTGTGCGGTTTGTGGAAGAACAAGGACAGGCCGCCTGATCGTCGATCAGCGGCGAATCGTCCGCCGGAAGGGGGTAGACACCATGAAACTGTCAGGAAAACGTCCCAAGAATCTCGGCGTGCGTGAGGGTCGTCTCGCGCCATGCCCCAACAAGCCGAATTGCGTCAGCAGCCTCTCGGGTGCCGGAGAAGGCAGTTCGATCGAAGACAATCCGCAGCACGTCCATCCGTTCCGGTTCGTCGGCGATCCGCTGGCGGTGATTCCGCGCTTGCGGCAGATCGTCGAGAGCTGGCCGCGCGCCACGGTGGTCACGGCGGACGAGCGGTATCTGCACGCCGAGTTCGAATCGCGGCTCCTGGGCTTCGTCGACGATGTGGAGTTCTACGTGATGCCCGACGAAGGCACCATCCATGTGCGCTCGGCCGCGCGCCTGGGCTATTCGGATTTCGGGGTCAATCGGGCCCGCATCGAAGAGCTGCGCGAACGCTTCGAAAGCTGACCGGCGGCGAGCGGTCGCGCTCAGTTGGCAACGCCGAGCGCGCGCAGGGTATCGAGGTTCAGGTAGGCATCGACCGGCAGCTTGCGGCTACGCTGATAGGCGTTCACAGCCGCCATCGTGCGTGGACCCACCTTGCCGTCAATCGGACCCGGATCGTGCCCGGCACTCTTGAGCGCACGCTGCAGACGCTGGATCGTGCCCGGGCTCATGTTGGTCTCGCACAATACCGGCCGCCATTCGAGCTGCGAAGCCGACACCAGTTGCTTGACCGGCAAGCTTGATGTCTGCTGCGGCACCTGCACGCGCCGCACCTGACCGGGTGAGCTGAGCTCCTGCACGGTCATCTGCGAGGTCTGCGGTGCGACGGCGACCCGCCGGACCTGTGCCGGACGATCGATCACGCGCCGCGTCACCGTGCGGTACTCCGCGGGAATCTCGACCTGGCGGACCTCCGGCGTGCGCCGCATCACGCGCCGCGTCACCGTGCTGTACTGGGCCGGTTCCTCGACCAGGCAGTAGATCTGCCCGGTGCCATAATCCTGCCGCTCGATCGGCCCACGCCCCGGCTTCCATACCTGCCGCGCCGGCGCGATCATGATGCGTTCGTTCTGGGTTTCGTAGACCGGTTCGGTGGTCACATAGCGTGTCGAGGCCGGACGCACCAGGACCTGCTCGGTCACGGTCTTGAACGTGGCCGGAACCACTTCCAGCCGTTCGTAGGCTTCCTGCGTGGTGAAGCTGCGTGTTCCGGTGGTGTACTGCGGCGGGATCACTTCGTAGCGTTCGTACGCAGGCTGGGATACGTAGTCACGCGTCACCGTTTCGTACCGCTCCGGTGTCCGCACCAGGGCGTAGCACTCGCCGGCGCGTGCCGCCGGCATCGGCGGAATCGATGGACTGGGGGCGACCATGCTGGCGTCGGTGTACGGCGTCACCGAGGTTTCGACATAGCGCGTCGGCTCCACCGAGGCATTGGAATACAACACCCCCGAATCAACCGTCTGCCAGCTCGAAAAGTTGCTGGCGTCGGTGCTGGTGGCCACCGTGTTCCAGCTCGAATAGCCTCCCGTCGAAGCGGCGGCGTTCACGTAGCCGCCGCTATCGAGGGCGGCGCTGCGCTGGTACATCGCCAGGCGCTCGGCCGTGCGCTGTTGTTCGATCTCCGCATTGGTCTGCTTGCGGAAAGTCGGCGTATCCAGAATCTCGGACCGCCGATTCTCGAATTCGAAGGCGGGGTTGGGGGGTGGCTGCGCGGTACGGGCCGTCGTCACATAGGGGGGCGGGATCGTGGACTCACGCAGGTAGGCACTGTCCTCGCTGAGGTAGCGATCGCTCGCACAGGCGCCCAGTGCAAGGGTCGCCAGCAAGGCGCCGCTAAGCCTTCGATCATGCAACGACATACATCTCCCTTGATCCCCATCGCGCCGGCCGGTCAACGCCCCTGCATGGTAGCGATGCCGCCCAAGTTTCGTCTAACCGTCAAGATGCATCATGCCATGCTGCCACTCGGCTCAGGGCGCCGTGGCGGTACGCCGTCAAAGTCCCGTGTAATGCCACAGAAAGGCGTAGATGTCGGCGGACTCCTCGATCTTCTTGGTCACAGGTTTGCCGCCGCCGTGACCGGCCTTGGTATCGACGCGGATGATCACGGGTCGCGCATCGCCCTGCACCGCGGCCTGCATGGCGGCCGTGTACTTGAACGAATGTCCTGGCACCACGCGATCGTCGTGGTCACCGGTGGTGACGAGCACGGCCGGGTAGTCCGCGTCAGGGTTCACGTTGTGAACCGGTGAGATGGCACGCAAGGATGGGAACATCTCGGCATCGTCGCTGGAGCCGTAGTCGCTGACCCAGGCCCAGCCGATCGTGAATTTCTGGAAGCGCAGCATGTCCATCACGCCGACGGTCGGGACCGCTGCCGCGAACAGGCCGGGCGCCTGGTTGACGCAGGCGCCGATCAGCAGGCCGCCATTGGAACGGCCGTTGATGCCGAGCTGGCGCGGTGTGGTCCAGCGCTGCGCCACCAGATAGCGACCCGCCGCGATGAAGTCATCGAACACGTTCTGCTTGTTCTGCAGCGTGCCGGCGCGGTGCCAGGCTTCGCCGTACTCGCCGCCGCCGCGCAGGTTCGCCAGCGCGAACACGCCGCCGCGTTCCATCCAGACCAGACGTTCAACCTGGAACGACGGTGTCTGCGCGAGATCGAATCCACCGTAAGCATAAAGATAGGTTCTGTGCGTCTGCTCGCGTGACAGCCCTTTGCGGTGGCTGATGAACATCGGCACACGGGTACCATCGGCGGAGCGGTAGAACACCTGCTCGGTTACGTAATCATCGGGCTCGTAGGCAAGCTGTGGTGCGAAAAACACCGAGCCTTCCCCGCGATCGAGGTCGTAGGCGTACTGGGTGGTCGGTTGCAGGAACGACTCGAAACCATAGTACAGCGTGGATTGACCGGCTTCGCCCTTGACTTCGGTGACCGACCCCAGGCCCGGCAGTCCGATCTCGCCGAGGGCCTCGCCATCGAGTCCATAGCGGCGCAGCCGGTGCGTTGCGTCATGCATCGCCAGCACGATCAGTTCGTCACCGGCGCGCGTCACGGTGTCGATGGTGTCCGAGCCTTCGGGGATGACGACCTCGGCGGTAGCGTTCTTCAGAGGCTCGAAGGCGATCACGCGCTTGCGCTCGGCGCCGTCATTGCTCAGCACGAACAGCCTCGAATCCTGACTGCCGATCAGCAGGAAATCGGCGCGGAACTCGTCGACCAGCCTGATCAAGGGTCCGTCGAACACCGGCGCATCCGGCGTCTTCAGGTCCTTGGCATACAGCAGGTTCTGGCTGGTGCCCTCCCAGACCGAAACCACCAGCCAGCGACCATCGGCGGTGACCTCGCCGGCAAAGCCGAGCCTCGGCTGCTCGGGGCGTTCATAGATCAAGCGATCCCTGGCCTGGTCCTCGCCCAGGGCGTGGTAGTACAGCTTCTGATTGGCAAGGTCGTCGAAGGTGCCGGGATCGGCGCCGGCCGGTGGTGCCGGATAGCGCGAATAGAACACGCCGGCGCTGTCATGCGTCCACGACACCTCTGAGAACTTCATGCGCTTGAGCGTGTCCGCACGATCCTCACCGCTGGCGATGTCGCGGAAGCGGAACTCCACCCAGTCGGAACCGGATCGTTGCAGACCATAGGCTAGCCAGCGTCCATCCGGTGACACCACGGTTCCGGCCAACGCGACCGTGCCGTCGGTCGACAGCGTGTTCGGATCGAGCAGCACGCGCGGCGTGGCGCCGATCGGACTCTCGACGTAGAGCACGGACTGGTTCTGCAGGCCGTCATTCCTGAGATAGAAGCGCTTGCCCGCGCGCGTGAACGGCGTACCGCTGCGTTCGTAGTTCCACAATTCGGTCATGCGCTTTTCAAACGCGGGCCGCTCCGGAAGCTTCGCCAGCAAGGGTTTTGAGATGGCGTTCTCGGCTTCGATCCAGGCGCGCGTCTGCGGCGAGTCGACGTCTTCGAGCCAGCGATAGGGATCGGCGACGCGGGTACCGAAATAGTCGTCGACGACCGTGCCCTGCCGCGCGTTCGGGTAGTCGAAGCTCCGGGCCGTGCTCACGGCAGGTGCGGCCAGCATGAGGCCGGCAAACAGGCAGGCGATTCTGAACATGGGGGTCCCGGAATTGTGGCTTTGGCGCGATGGCCATGAACCCGGGAAGTGTCGCTCTGGAAGCGACGCGCGCGCAACGCAAGGCGGGACGGAGTCAGCCCCCGTCCCGCTTCGATACCGCTGTTTGCTGCTGGCGCCGGATCAGAGGCCGGGCGGCAGATAGATCAACAAGTTCGGCGAACCCGCCGGGTCCGCGACCAGACCGGCACTGGCGCTGCCTTCGAGGAAGCTCTCGACCTGGGCCGGGCTCGCGCCGGGCGCGGTCGACAGATAGCGCGCCGCCGCACCGGCGACCAGTGGACTCGCCATGGAGGTTCCGCTGTAGGTGTTGGTGCCGGTGTCGTCGGTGTTGCTCGCCGACACCACATTGGAACCCGGCGCGAACAGATCCACGCAGCTGCCGAAGTTGGAGTAGCTGGCGCGAGTATCGCTGGCGTCGGTCGCAGCGACGGTGATGCCGGCGGTGACACGGCCCGGCGAGCTGCCGCAGGCATCGGCGTCCTCGTTGCCGGCCGCCATCACCACGGTCACGCCCTGGGTGATCAGGTTGCTGACGGCATCGTCGAGCGTCGCCGAGACACCGCCGCCGAGCGACATATTGGCCACGGCCGGCAGACTCGCGTTGCCCGCCACCCAGTCGACACCGGCGATGATCGTGGAGGTGGAGGTGGAGTTGCCGCAACCGAACACGCGTACCGGCACCACGGTGGCGCCCTTGGCCACGCCGTAGGTGGTGCCCATGGCCGTGCCGGAAACATGTGTGCCGTGACCATTGCAGTCATCGGTATTGACCGGGTCCGGCACCGGGCAGTTACGCCCCAGCAGCACACACAGCAGCCCCCCGGTGCTGTTGGCCGCGAAGTTGCGGCCGCTGGCGATGCGGCCGGCGAAATCGACGTGCGATGCGTTGAGGCCGGTGTCGATCACATAGACGTTCACTCCCAAACCCGCACTGGCATAGCTGTAGGTGTCGTCCAGCGGAAGGCTGGGCTGATCGAGGCGGTCGATGTTGTAGCCGGCGTCGAACTGCGTGGCGGACAGCTCCATGCGACGGTCCTGCTCGATACGCGCGACCAGCGGGCTGTTGCTCAGCGCGCGTGCGGCCACGGCCGGCAGACGCACCGCGAAGCCGTCGATGCTGTGCTGATAGACCTGCAGCAGCTGGCCGCCGCCGACGCGGCCCAACAGCGCCTGAGCCGTCTGCCGCACCGGCCCGGCGGCATTGCTGCCCGGCTTGAGCGTGACGATGTACTGCTCCGGAATCAGCGTATTGGTCGATGCGGCCGTGCGATCCGCCGCGCCGGCAGTGCTCATCGTGGATAGTCCAAGCGCGGCCATCAGACTGGCGGCCGCGAGTGCCCTCACTCCCTTGATCATGCGGTTCTCTCCTTGAAATTGTTGCTGTCGCCGCACCCACAGCCTCGCGGCGATGCCCGTGCTTGTAACAGATTGTTGCCGTTACCGACCAGCATTCGGGCCATAACCTGGGGTTTACCCGGGACTCGGGAATCACATGCGACTATCACCCCATGTTCCGGGTTTACACACTGCTGCTGAGTCTCACGGTCTTCGCCGCACCGGCACACGCGCTGCCGCGTATCGATCTGGGCATACGCAGCATCGAACATCCGATGTTTCAGGTATCGGAACTCGCCATGAGTCTGGACGGCGAGGACCTGGTGCTGGAGGCAAGTCAGGCCGAGGTGGCGGGGCAACAGGTGAAAGACCTGAGAATCCGTTGCCGGCAATGGCGAATGGGTTCGGGCGTGAGTTGCCAGCGTGGCGAATTCAGGCTGCACCTGCGTGATTTCGGTGAGGTATCGGGACAACTGAGTGTCGAGTTCCGCTCCGCCGAGTACGCCTGGCTGCATGCCTCAGGAGCGAACCTTGGCGGCTTCAGGCTGCGCTTGGCGCGGAAGGGGCAGCACACCGAAGCACAATTGCAGCTGCCGGCCATGCCCGCGCCGGAGGCGCTGCGTGTCGCCACGCTGCTGGACCTGAAGCTGCCGTTTCAGGTCGACGGACAGCTGCGCCTGAACCTCGACGCCGAATCCCGAGGGTCCGAATGGACGGCCGATTTCGATGGCGCGGTAGAGACCCTGAGTTTCAGCGAAGCCAGCGGTCGCTTTGCCAGCGACAGCCTGGGTCTGCGTTTCGATGGCGAGGCGACCTACGGCGCTGAGCGGCGCGTGAAGCTGAACCTGGAGACGACGACTGGGCAGGTCTACGTCGAGCCGGTGTTTCTGGATCTGGCCGCGTCCCCGTTGGCGCTGGAGCTCGAAGCGACCCAGACGAGCAACGGCTGGCAACTGGGTGCCGATCTGCGGCAGGAACAGACCCTGCATGCCCGCTTCGACGGCATCCTCGACCGCTCAGGGCGAGCGCGGAATGGTGTACTGAGCGCCCAAGCGCAGACCCTGGAACCGGTCTTTGCGCAATTCGTGCAGCCCTTTCTGATCGGCACGCCGCTGCAGCAGCTGCAGCTGACGGGCCGCGCCGAAGCCCGCCTCAAGCTGCGCTTGGGCGCTCCCGCATCACTGAGCGCCAGGCTGCATGCCCTGAGCCTGGCGGACCCGGGCCTGAGCATCGAACTCAGGGATCTCGATGGCGAGCTTCACTGGTACGCCGACGGCGAGGCGCCGCCGTCTGTGCTGGACTGGTCGGGTGGCCGCGTGCAAGAGATTCCGTTCGAGCGCTCGCACCTGAGCTTCGCCGCCACACCGCGCGGCCTTCGCCTGCTCGAACCCTGGCGCCAGCCCTTGCTGGACGGCGCGCTGCTGGTGCGGCGGTTCACCTTGCGCCATGCCGATACGACGACGCCGACCGCGGAACTGGACGCCGAGCTGGAGCCGATCGACCTGCAGCAGCTGTGTCGCGCGCTGGGCTGGCCCGAATTCCGGGGGCGCCTCGGTGGCCGCCTGCCCGGCCTCAACGTGGACAACAACATCTGGACCCTGGACGGACAACTGCAGGCGCAGGCCTTTGACGGCAGCCTGACCCTGTCCGGCTTGCGCGTGGTCGATCCCTTCGGCGTCGTACCCAGCGTGGATGCCGGCATCAGCCTGCGACAGATCGACCTTGCCTTGCTGACCCAGGCGTTTTCGTTCGGTCGGATCGAAGGCCGCATCGATGGCGACATCGACGGGTTGCGCCTGCTCAACTGGCGACCGGTGGCGATGGATGCGCATCTGTATTCGAGCCCTGGCGGCGGCTACACACGGCGCATCTCGCAGCGCGCGATCGACCATATCTCCGCGATCGGTGGTGGCCCGACCGGCCTGTTGTCACGCGGCGTATTGGGTTTCTTCAATGACTTCGCCTACGCCGAGATCGGTTGGCGCTGCTCGCTGGACAACGGCACCTGCCGTATGGGCGGCGTTGGACCCGCCGAAGACGATGGCTTCTACATCGTGCGCGGACGCCTGCTGCCGCGCATCGACGTGATCGGCCACAACCGGCGCGTCGCCTGGGATCGCCTGCTGCATCAGATCGAAGCGGCACTGGCCGCCGACGCACCGGAAATCGAGTAGACGGGGTTCAAGTCGCATTCATCGCCGCGCCGCCTATACTCGGCGGGCGGCGTACGCCTTCGGAGACGCCCGGGAGGACTCCACACATGAAACGCTGGCATTCCTTGTCGTTGCTGGGCGCGCTACTGGCGCTCGCCGCCTGCGTGACCATCAACGTCTACTTCCCGGCCGCTGCCGCCGAAAAGGCTGCGGATCGCATCATTGGCGATGTGCTGGGCGCTGGCACCAAGCCCGCCGCACCCGCCTCTTCGTCGGACGTCCCTCTGAGCTCGCCGCCGCAATCGGCCATCGAACTGCCTTACGGCTTGCTGGTGGCGGCCCTGAACTTCGTGGTGCCACCAGCCCAGGCACAGGCCGACCTTGACATTTCCTCGCCCGAAATCCAGAAGATCAAATCTTCGCTGGAGTCGCGGTCACCGAAGCTGAGGCCGCTCTACGAGCAGGGTGCGGTCGGCTTCTCCAACGACGGGCTGATCGCCCTGCGCGACCCGAACGCCGTGCCGCTGGCGCAGCGCAATGCGGTCAAGAGCCTGATCGCCGACGAGAACGCCGACCGTATCGCGCTCTACAGACAGATCGCGCAAGCCAACGGCCAGCCGCAATGGGAGGCGCAGATTCGCCAGACCTTTGCCGAACGCTGGATCGCCAACGCACCCGACGGCTGGTGGCATCAGAACGACAGCGGCGCCTGGGTTCAGAAGTAGACAGCCGCCTGCGGCAGCGTCCCGTACACTGCCGATTCGTTCAATCAGCCTGAGGCTACGGCATGTCCGACAGCGTCCTGCGCAGCCGCGTTGTTCAGATCAACGGACTCGATACTCCGTTGCTGGAAGCCGGCCCGCCGCAGGCCGAGGAAGCCGTGGTCTTCGTGCACGGCAACCCCGGCTCGGGCCGTGACTGGGAGCGGCTGGCGGCCGACGTGGCGACAGGCCTGCCCGGCGTCGCACGCGTGCTCGCACCCGACATGCCGGGCTTCGGCCAAGCCGCCAAACCGGCGGAGTTCGACTACACCGTGCCGGGTTACGCCGCTCATCTCAAAGCCTTGCTGGAAACGCTCGGAATCCGCCGCGTGCATCTGGTACTGCACGATTTCGGCGGCCCCTGGGGCTTGGCCTGGGCGGCCGCCCATCCGGAGGCGGTTGCCAGCTTCACGCTGATCAACACCGGCGTACTGCTCGATTATCACTGGCATTACCTGGCGCGCATCTGGCGCACACCGCTGCTCGGTGAACTGTTCCAGGCCACTGCCACGCGCGGCGCGTTTCATCGCCTGCTGCGTCACGGCAATCCGCGCGGACTGCCGCGCGCTTTCGTCGACCGGATGTACGACGATTTCGACAAGCGCACGCGACGCGCGGTGCTGCGCCTGTATCGCGCCACTGGCGATCCTGCGCGCGTGTCGCATGGCATCGCCGCGCAACTGGCACCGCTGAAGCGACCGGCGCTGGTGGTATGGGGTGCTCGCGATCCCTACATTCCCTTGGCACAGGCCGAACGTCAGCGCGAGGTCTTCGATGTCAGCGAGGTGGTGGTGCTCGACGACAGCGGCCATTGGCCGTTCGTCGATCACCCGCAGGCCGTCAGCGATGCGGTCGTGCCGTTTCTGCGGGTCCGGGCCGGCGCCTCGTAATGCCATCGGTTCGAATCTGGCGGCGGTCGCGAACGCCGGACCGGACTGGCCGCTACTCGGAGTAACTGGCTTTCCGGTCAAGCGCCGGCAAACTGCCCAGATCCGGCGGCGGTGTCGTGACGATGTTTTCGTCGATGGTGATCGACATTCGATCCTCGGCCACCAGCAGCGGACCCTTGTAGCCATGCGCGCGCGTCTGCGATTCCAGAAATGAGACGCCCTGCGCTCCGGACATTTCCTTCAGGACGATGTGCGAGTAAACGGCGAACCGAGGCTGCGCCCGGCTGAAGATTCGGGCAGCTTGCTCGACCGTGGTCAACTTGGCGAGTACGCCCCGCATCTCGGGCTTGGCGGCGAGCGCATCCGGCAACGCGATGACGTTCTGTATCAATAGGTCGGCATTTTTCGCGTACCTGACCAGGTTCTCGTGCGCTGTCGTATCGCCCGAGAGCACGACCTTTCGGGAACCGTACTCAAAGCAATAACCATAGGCCGGATTGCCGTCACCATGTTCGACGGGAAACGCAGTGATGCGGGTTCCGGCAGTTTCGAACACCACCGACTCGCCCTCGATTTCATGCACGCGATTGATCAGGACTCTGGCATCGTTGAAAGCATTGGCGCGGTGCCTCACGTCAAAGCCATACATCTTTCGCATCCCGTCCAGCATCATCGCAGTGCCTTCCGGCCCCCAAATGTCATAGGGGCGGGTGCGACCAAGCAGAAACCAGGAGGTCATCCACAGGTTCGGCAGTCCTTCGATGTGATCGTTGTGCAGATGCGTATAGAAGATGCGCGCGATCCGCTTGGGGTTTACGCCCGTCTCGTAGAGACGCTGCAACACACCGCGGCCCGTATCGAACAGGTAGGACTCGCCGCCGGCCTCTATCAGGGTCGCGATACCCTGGCGCTCCACAGTAATCTCCGGCCCCCCAGTGCCCAAGAATCTCACGGTCACCGGGTCATCGGGTGCTGCCAGCGCAGCCCCGCCAACAAGACTCACGAGCATGGCAGCCAGAGCCGGCGAGGACACAAGGCGGGGCAGGTTCATCGTGCGATTCGATCGGGCATTCGCCCGGCCTCGCAAGATTCACGCGAGATCGCCGTCTTGTCCCCGCCGATCAGACTTCGCGCCGCACCTGTGCGTGGCTGATCAGCGCGAAAATGAAGGCACCGCCGACGATGTTGCCGAGCAGGGTCGGCACACCGAATCGGAAAATGCCTTCGGCGGCCGAGATATTGCCGACGAACACCAGATACGCGATCTCGGTGGCACCGGCGATGATGTGCGTGAAGTTGGCCACGCCGATCAGATAGGTCATCACCGTGATGATGACGATCTTGGATTCGTGCACGGCGGGAATCAGCCATACCATCGTCGCGATCAACCAGCCGGCGACGATGCCCTTGGTGAACATCTGCGTGGCGGTGTTTTTCATGACTTCTTCGCCCAGGCTGACGAAGGATGCGCGCACCGGATCGCCAAACAGATCGCCATAGGCCACGCCGGCGGCGAACAGCGTGACTCCGACCAGGTTTCCGACCAGCACCACGCCCCACAAGCGCAGCAGTTTGAGCAGCTTGGCCTGTGTGGGCTGCGTCATCAGCGGCAATACGGCGGTCAGCGTGTTTTCGGTGAACAACTGCTGGCGCGCGATGATCACCACCAGAAAGCCTACGCTGTACCCCAAATTCGAGATCAGGTGGTTGACGCCGCCCGGCGGAAGGTAGGCGTGGAGCACGCCCTTGGCGACCATCGAAAAGCCCATGGACAGACCGGCTGCGAGCGCCGACCACCACAGCGCCGAAACCACCCGCTTTAGCTCTTCCTCGCCCTGAGTGCGAATGGTTTCGTGCAACACCGCCGCCCGTGGGGGCAGGTTTGCGGTCACATTGTCCTTTTCTTCTGCGGACAACTGCGATTCGGGGTCATCGAATCGGTGGGTTCCCGGCTTGTCGTCGCTCATGATAGGCAGGTGGCAAAACGCGTCTGACAGTGTCAGCGCCGCCATGAACCCGGCCTGAAACCTTCCGCTGGCGCTGGAATCGGCGCACGCGAGACCGGACAATAGCGGGTTCCGTCTTGCACCCGTCTCTGTATCGATGCCGTCCCGCGCCGAGCTCTCCGACCGCCTGCGTTTGCTTGCGCCTCAGCTGATGCTGCGCGACGCCTCGCGCTTCGCGCAGTTGTTGCAGCGTGCCGGCCGCGGTCAGCGCATCGACGAGGCTAGGCTGGCTCGCGATCTCGAAGTGGCGCAGCGGCGCGCCGAAAGCCGCCGCCGTCTGCTGCCACGACACATCCATTACCCGGAGGCGCTGCCGGTCACACGGGCGCGCGACGAACTGCTGGAGGCGATCCGCAAGCATTCCGTGCTGGTGGTCTGCGGCGAGACCGGTTCCGGCAAGTCCACACAGCTGCCCAAGCTGCTGCTCGAAGCCGGCTGCGGGCGGCGCGGGCTGATCGGTCACACCCAGCCACGACGGCTGGCGGCGCGTGCGCTGGCCGGGCGCATCGCGGAAGAACTGAAAGTGCCAGTCGGGGGACTCGTCGGTTTTGAAACCCGCTTCGACAAACGGGTGGGCGAGCAGTCGCTGATCAAGCTAATGACGGATGGCATCCTGCTGGCGGAGCTGTCGCGCGATCGCTGGCTGGAAACCTACGACGCGCTCATCATCGACGAGGCTCACGAACGCAGTCTCAACATCGACTTCCTGCTGGGCCGGCTGGCGCAGATCCGTCAGCGCCGTCCGGAACTGAAGATCATCGTCACCTCGGCCACATTGGATCCGGAACGGCTGTCCGCGCACTTCGGCGGCGCACCGATTCTCACCGTGTCCGGGCGCAGCTTTCCGGTGGAGGTCCGCTATCGCGAAGCCGAGAAGGACGAGGATCTCGAAGACCAGGTCGCGCGCGGCATCGAATCGCTGTGGCGGCCACGACCGGACGGGGACGTGCTGGTGTTCCTGCCGGGCGAACGCGAAATCAACGACTGTGCGCGCCTGCTGCCGAAGCGCTTCCCGCACGCGCAGGTGTTGCCGCTGTATTCGCGCCTGCCGGCAACGCAGCAGGACCGCGTGTTCTCCACCGGCGGGCCGCCGCGCATCGTGCTGGCCACCAACGTCGCCGAAACCTCGGTCACGGTGCCCGGTATTCGCTACGTGGTGGATACCGGCACTGCGCGCGTCAACCGCTATTCCACGCGGCTCGGCGTGCAGCAACTGCATGTCGAGCCGATCAGCCAGGCGGCCTCGAATCAACGCGCCGGACGCTGCGGCCGCGTCGGCCCCGGCATCTGTCTGCGGCTCTACGCCGAGGAAGACTTCGCCAAGCGCGAGCTGTTCACCGACCCCGAAATCCTGCGCTCCAACCTGGCCGGCGTGATCCTGCAGATGCAGGCGCTGCGGCTCGGCGCGGTCGAGGATTTTCCGTGGATCGACGCGCCGGCTTCGCGGCACGTCACCGAAGGCTATCGCCTGCTGGAACTGCTCGGCGCGATGGAAGGCGAGGCCGGCGAGCGGCGCATCACGCGGCAGGGCCAGGAATTGGCACGGCTGCCGCTGGACCCGCGCATCGCCCGCATCGCCATCGCCGGCCGCGATACGCCGTGTCCGCGCGAAGTCGCGGTGCTGGCCGCCGCTCTGTCGGTTCAGGACCCGCATGAAGTGCCGCCGGACAAACGCGAGGCCGCGCGCCAGAAACATGCAGAATGGCGGCACCTGCGCTCGGACTTTCTGACGCTGCTGCAACTGTGGCAGCGCTGGCGGCAGTGGCGCGAGGAACTGTCGAATCGCGATCTGCGGCGCGCCTGCAGCACGCACTTCCTGTCGTTCACACGCATGCTCGAATGGGACCAGGTGTTTCGTCAGGTGGCGGACGCGCTCGGCGGCGAGCTTCGTGAAACGAAGCTGACACCGGATGAGCTGTACGCACCGCTGCATCAGGCCCTGCTGAGCGGGCTGATCGACCACATCGGCTACAAGCAGCCGGCACAGCGCCTGCGCAGCGGCAAGCTCGAAGCCGGCGAATACCTGGGCCCGCGCGGCCGCAAGTTCCGCATCTTTCCGGGGTCGGGCATCGCCAAGAAGGCGCCGGCCTGGGTGATGAGCGCGCAACTGGTGCAGACCTCGCAACTGTTCGCACGGACCAATGCCGCGATCGAAATCGAATGGCTGGAAACCGCCGGCGCGCACCTGCTCAAGCGCAGCTACCAACACCCGGAATGGAACGCGCAGCGCGGCGAGGTCACGGCCACCGAACACGGCAGCCTGCTCGGGCTGCCGCTGTACAAGCGTGTGCGCCACTACGGTTCGATCGAGCCGGCCGAAGCGCGCGGCATCTTCATACTCGAAGCCCTGGTGCGCGGCAATCTGCCGAACAAGCCGCAGTTCCTGAAGCAGAACTTCGCCTTGATCGAATCGCTGCGCGAACAGGAAATCCGTCTGCGCCGGCCGGACCTGCTGGCCGATGAGGAGCAGTGGTTCGCGTTTTACGATGCGCGCATTCCGGCGGACATGAACACCGTCGCCGCGCTCAAGAAATGGCTGCATCGCAGCGGCATCGAAAGCCGCCAGGGCGGCGTTGAACGCCACACGCTGTTGATGGAAGAAGCCGATGTGCTGCGACGCGGCGCGAGCACCGACGTCAAGGCCTTGTTCCCGGACCATCTAGAAATCGGCGAACTGAGCCTGCGTCTGAGCTACCGCCACGATCCCGGATCGGACGCCGACGGCGTGGTCATCCACCTGCCGCTGGCGTTGCTGCATCGGCTCGACACGCAGCCCTTCGACTGGCTGGTGCCGGGCCTGCGTCCGGCGCTGTTCGAAGGCCTGCTGCGCTCGCTGCCGAATGCCCTGCGGCGCCACTGCACGCCGGCCGCCGAGTACGGCCGCGCGCTGGCCGAAAGCCTGTCGCCGGCCGACGGTGCCTTACTTCCGGCGCTGTGCGCGCGCTTCAAGACCATGACCGGCTTCGAACTCAAGCCCGAAGACTTCGAGCCGGACAAGCTCGAACCCCATCTGCGACCGTGGTTCCTGGTCGAGGACGAACGCGGCCGCAAGCTCGCCGAAGGCGCAAGCCTGGAGGTTCTGCAGCACGGCAAGCGCGAGGCCGCGCGTGAGGCGCTCAACCGCGCGGCCGGTCCCAACCCCTGGGTGCGCGACAAGGTCGAATACTGGGATTTCGGCGATCTGCCGGACGAGGCCCATTCCAACACCGATACCGGCACCGGCGCGCGCGGCATTCCGGCGCTGGCACTGGACCAGGGCCAACTGCGTCTGCGCCTGTTCGAATCCCGCGACGCGGCCGAAGCCGCGCATCGCGTCGGCGTACGCGCGTTGCTGATGACCCGCATCGCCGACCGCGTGCGCGACCTGCGCAAGAGCGCGCAGCGCGCCTTCGGCCTGTCGCTGGTCGGCACCGAACTGCGGCCGGACGCGCTGGCCGAGGATCTGGCGGCGCGGCTGGTCGACGAGGTATTGCTGGCCGGCGCGGCGCCGCGCACCCAGGCCGATTTTCAGGCCGCCTTCGAGCGTCGTGGCCAGTTTTCACAGACCGCCTATCGCAGCCTCGACGAGATCAAGGACTGGCTGGCGCAGGCCTCGGTGCTGCGCATCCGCATCGGCAAGATCGAAAGCGCCTGGCCGGAGTCTGCACACGATATGCGCCAGCAGATCGAAAGCTTGCTGGCGCCGGGTTTTGCACGCGAAATCCCGGGCGAGGCCTGGCCGCGGATTCCGGTCTACCTCAAGGCCCTGTCCTTGCGCCTGGACCGTCTTTCCAACAAGCCGCAGCGCGATCTGGAGCTGACGACGCAGGTGGCGCCGCTGACCGAGGCGCTACCCTCGGCCTGGCATCCGGCACGCTGGATTCTGGAGGAATGGCGCGTGCTGCTGTTCGCGCAGGAGCTGAAGGCGCTCGGTGGGCCGAATGCTCAGCGGATTCGCGAATGCATGGGACAGCCATCGTCGAAACGATAGAATGCGCATGAATCTGCGCATGGAGCCGGGAATGGGTGTCGAGCACAAGGTGCCGAAACGGGCCGTGAACCTTTCGGTTCGTGAAGATCTGGTCCGTGCCGCCAAGGCCGAAGGCGTGGTGTTCTCGCGCGTATTCGAACAGGCACTGGAGCGCGCATTGCGCGAAAGACAGGCCGCACGCTGGGCCGACGAGAATCGTGAGGCCATTGAACACCACCGGCGGCGCATCGAGGCTCGGGGCATGTGGAACGCCGAGCTGGTCCGGTTCTGAGTGGGTCAGTACCGGGTCTACCAGAATCGCCGTGGAACCCACGGCCCTGTGCCGTACCTGCTGGATGTGCAGTCCGACCTCGTCGAAACCGGTTCGCGCGTCGTGGTACCCCTGGTGCTCGAAAGCGAATACGGCGTTCGTTTCAGCCGGCTCAATCCGGTTTTCCGCATTGATGGACTTATGCTGGTCGCGGCCACATCTGATCTTGCCGCGGTCAGCGCAGGCGATCTCGGCACCGAGGTCGCTGACGTAAGCGCGTATCGCGACGAGATCGTCGCGGCATTGGACTTCCTGATACTGGGCTATTGAATGCAACACCTCACCCCGAACGAACGCCTCATCGTCGCCCTCGATCTGCCGACCCTCCCCGAAGCCAAGGCGCTGGTGGGCGAGATCGGCGACGCCGTGGTGTTCTACAAGATCGGCCTGGAGCTGTTCATGCAGCCCGGCTTTTTCGACTTTCTCGACTGGCTGCGTAGCGAACACAAGCGCGTGTTCGTGGACCTCAAGTTTTTCGACATCCCGGAAACCGTGGCGCGCGCAGTGCGCGGACTTGCCGAGCGCGGCGCCGACTTCTGCACGGTGCACGGCAACCAGTCGATCATGGAAGCCGCTGCGAAAGCCAAGGGCGAATCGTCCATCAAGGTGCTCGGGGTCACGGCACTGACCTCGCTCGACCAGGGCGATCTGGACGACCTCGGCTTCGAATGCGACATCCCCACGCTGGTGCTGTCGCGCGCGCGCCGCGCGCTGGCGGCCGGTTGCGACGGCGTGGTGTCCTCGGGCCTGGAGGTGGCAAAGCTCAAGGCCGAGATCGGCGACAAACTGATCTGCGTGACCCCCGGCATCCGGCCGGTCGAAAACCGCGTGGAAGCCGACCAGAAGCGCATCATGACGCCGGCCGCGGCGATCCGCGCCGGAGCCGATTATCTCGTCGTCGGCCGGCCGATCCGCGATGCGGCCGATCCGCGTGCGATGGCGCAGGCAATACAGCGCGAAATCGCGTCGGCGCTATGATGCCCGGCTACGCCCCTTGACTCTCGTTCCTGGACAACCGGATGTCTGAGCTGAAAAACGACCGCTTCCTGCGCGCGCTGCGCCGCGAACCCGTGGACCGCACGCCGGTGTGGATGATGCGCCAGGCCGGGCGCTATCTGCCGGAGTACCGTGCATCGCGTGCGCGCGCCGGCGATTTCCTGACGCTGTGCAAGACCCCGGAGCTGGCCTGCGAGGTCACGCTGCAGCCACTGGACCGCTACCCGCTGGACGCGGCGATCCTGTTTTCCGACATCCTCACGATTCCGGATGCGATGGGCCTGGGCCTGTACTTCGCCGAAGGCGAAGGCCCGAAGTTCGAACGGCCATTGCGCAGCGCGGCCGCGATCGAGGCGCTGCCGCTGCCGGACCCGGAAACCGAACTGCGCTACGTGATGGACGGCGTGCGCACGATCCGTGGTGCGCTCAAGGGGCGCGTGCCGCTGATCGGCTTTTCCGGCAGCCCGTGGACGCTGGCGACTTACATGGTGGAGGGCCGCGGCGGGCATGACTTCGCCATCATCAAGCGCATGGCCTTCGAGGAACCCGAGGCGCTGCAGATGCTGGTCGACAAGCTGGCCGACTCGGTCACGCAATACCTCGCAGCACAGGCCAGGGCCGGCGCGCAGGCGCTGATGGTGTTCGACACCTGGGGCGGCGTGCTGTCGCCGGCGCTGTATCGACGCTTCTCGCTGGCGCCAATGGCAAAGATCGTCGAGCGCGTCCAGGCGCTGGCGCCGGACGTACCGGTGATTCTGTTCACCAAGAATGGCGGTCAACATTTGGAAGCGATGGCGGATACCGGTTGCACCGCGCTTGGCGTGGACTGGACCACCGATCTGTCAGTGGCGCGCGCGCGCGTCGGCGAACGCGTGGCGATCCAGGGGAACCTGGACCCGTGCACGCTGTTTGCGCCGCCGTCCGTGATCCGTGCCGAGGTGGCGCGTGTGCTTGAAAGTTTCGGCCACGGCCCGGGCCACATCTTCAACCTCGGTCACGGCATTCTGCAGGGCGTACCGCCCGATCACGCCGGCGCCATGATCGAAGCCGTGCAAGAACTCAGCCCCGCGTATCACCTGCGCCCCGGAGGCGCCTCATGATTTCCCTGTTTCTGCCACGCTCACTGGTCTCGGTGCTGGGCTTCATCGGGCTGTGTGTACTGATCACCGTGGCTTTCAGCCTGATGATTCCGTTCATTCTGTTGAAGCTGCTGGTGCCGATTCCGGCCTGGCGCAGCCTGTGTGCCGGAATCCTGATCGCGATCGCCAATGCCTGGGTCGGCGCCAACGGAATCTTCCTGCGTACCCTCTACCCGATCAACTGGCGCATCGAAATCAATGGAACGCTGGACCCGAAACGCAGCTGGCTGCTGATCTGCAATCATCAGTCCTGGGTCGATATCGTCTTGTTGTTCGATGTGTTGCATGGTCGCGCGCCGTTCCCGCGCTTCTTTCTCAAGGACCAGCTCAAGTACGTGCCGATCATCGGCCAGGCCTGCTGGGCGCTGGATTTCCCGTTCATGAAGCGGCACACCAAGGAATCACTGAAGAAGAATCCGGCGCTGCGCGACCAGGACCTGGAAACCACGCGGCGCATGTGCACGAAGTACCGCGAACGTCCGGCTACGGTCGTGAACTTCCTCGAAGGCACCCGATTTACCGAAGCCAAGCGCGTCTCGCGCGGTTCACCCTACCGGCATCTGCTGCGGCCGAAATCGGCCGGCATGTCGTTCGCGCTCAACGCGATGGGGGATCAGTTTGCCGGCATCATCGATGTGAGCATCGCCTACCAACCGAGCCGGCACTCGTTGGTCGGCGGGTTCCTGCGCGGCGAACAGAATGATTTGGTAATTCACATCGACGTGTTGCCGGTTCCGACCGAGCACCTCGGCGGCGACTATCAAGGTGATGCCGCGTTTCGCATGCGCTTCCAGCAGTGGATCAACACGCTGTGGACGCGCAAGGACAAACGGCTGGATACGCTGGCCGGAAGCGCCCACGGCGAGGCGCGGCCACATACCGTCTGAATGCAGCGCCTCACTCCATGACCGCGGCTTCGAATTCGTCCGCATCGGGCTGATCGTGCTTCACGGGCTTCAATAGCAGCAGCAGCGGAATACCGAGCAGAACCCCGATCGCCATGTAGTGGAAATCGCCGAGCATGCCGATCATGGCGGCCTGCCGCTGCGCCTCCGCCTCAATCTGCAGCAGGCCGCTGAGGCCCATCAGGCCGGTATCCCCGTTCACGTAGCCGATCAGGGCCGGGTTATACGGATTCACGTTCTCGACCAGCACCGAGTGCGCCATGCGCGTGCCGTAGGTCTGGTAGGCGAACGCAAGCGCGATGCCCACGCTGCTGCCGACATTGCGCAGCAGGGCATACAGCGAGGTTCCGTCGCTGCGATAGGCGTGCGGCAGGGTCGCGAAACTCAAGGTCGACAACGGCACGAACACGAAACCGACCCCCAGGCCCTGCACGAATCCGCTCCAGACGATATGGCTGCTCGGCACATCGAGACTGAACTTGGACATCCAGTACAACGCATAGGCCAGCAGCAACATTCCGACAAGGATCGGCAGGCGCGCATCGACGCGTCGCAGGATGCGACCGGAAATCTGCATGGCGATCATCGTGCCGATACCGCGCGGCGCCATGACCAGACCAGCCGTCACCACCGGATAGCCCTGCAGGTTCTGCAGGAACGGCGGCAGCAGGGCGAAGGTGGAGAACAACACGATGCCCAGAATCGCGATGACCACCAGACCTCCGACCAGGTTTCGATCCCGAAACAGGTGCGGTGAGATGAAGGGTCGGTCCGTGGTCAGCGTATGCACGACAAACAGATAGAACGAGGCGATCGCCGTACAGCATTCGATCATGATCTCGCTCGAATTGAACCAATCCTGGCTCTGACCTCGGTCCAGCATCAACTGCAGGCTGCCGATGGCGATGCTCAGAAATGCGAAGCCCTTGAAGTCCATCGGCTCGGCGCGCCTCGGTTCCGATTTGGGCAGCGCGGCGCTCAGCGCCAGAAACGTGGCAATCCCGATCGGCACGTTGATATAGAACACCCATCGCCAGCTGTAGTGCTCGGTCAACCAGCCGCCGAGCGCGGGGCCCAGAATCGGGCCGATCATCACGCCCACGCCCCAGGCCGCCATTGCCGAACCCTGCTGCTCGCGAGGGTAGCTGTCGAGCAGAGTGGTCTGCGACAGCGGCACCAGCGCGGCACCGAATACGCCCTGCAGCAGACGGAACAGGACGATCTCGCCGAGGTTTCCGGCGATGCCGCACAACATCGAGGCGATCGTGAAGCCCGAGATCGCGATCAGGAAGATGCGCTTCACGCCGAAGCGATTGGCGAGATAGCCCGTGGGTGTGGTCGCAATCGCCGAGGCGACGATGTACGAGGTCAGCACCCAGGCGATCTGATCCTGGGACGCCGACAGGCTGCCTTGCATGTGCGGCAGCGCGACGTTGGCGATCGTGGTGTCGAGCGCCTGCATCATCGTGGCGGACAAGGTCCCGAAGGTCACCAGCAGGCGTGAGCCGGCCACCACCGGTGCGCCGCCGTGCGTCACCGCGCTCACGAGTGATCGACGGCCAGCGATGCCTGTTGAGTCGCTTGCTCGCCGGCCTGGCTCAGCCCCAGGGCGCTGTAGATCGCTTTCGCGCGGTCGGGAATTCCGGTGTCGATCGTGACCTCGGCGCTGAGCCCGGAACGAAGTTCGGATTCGTGCTCATGGTGTTCGATCGCCAGTCGCACCGGCAGGCGCTGCACGACCTTGACCCAGTTGCCGGTAGCGTTCTGCGGCGGCAGTAGCGAAAACTCGGCCCCGGTGGCCTGCCCGATGCTCTGCACCGTCGCTGTCCACCGTTCGCCCGGATAGGCATCGATCTCGACCTCGACCTCGGCGCCAGGGTGAATCCCCGCGAGCTGGTCCTCCTTGAAGTTGGCCTCGATCCAGGTGTCCTGATCGGCAACGACACTGATCATTGGCAAGCCCGGCGTCGCGTACTGGCCGATTTCCGGAACCTTGGAGGCGACACCATTGATCGGCGCCTGCACCGAACAGCGCTGCAAATTCAGTTGCGCCTGCTCCAGCGCCGCCTGTGCCGCCATCACCGCAGGATGTCGCTCCAGCGGCCGGTCAAGCTTGCCCCCAAGTTGCACCAGGGTCTCGTCACCTTCGCTTTGCAGCTTGTTGACCGTATTTCGTGCCACATCGAGATCGTGCTGCGCCTGATCGAGCGCGGACTTGGACACCGCATCGCGCTCGTGAAGGTTCTTGACGCGCCTCAGCTGGGTTTCGGCGAAGCGCAGGTCATCACGTGCCGCCGCCAGGCCGGACCGCTTTTGCGCATATGCCGCCTTGAGCGATCCGACCTGCATGCGCGACTGCTCGAGTCGAGCCTGGGCATCGTGCAGCGCCACTTCATAAGGTCGCGGGTCAATCCGCAGCAGAAGATCGCCGGCCCTCACGCGCTGATTCTCGCGCACGTTGACGGACATGATCTTGCCACTGACCTCGGCGCCCACATCGACCATGTTGGCCTTGACATAGGCGTTGTCGGTGCTGACGTAGCGGCCGCCGACAAACCACAGATAGACGCCGGCAATCACCACGAGAACGGGTACCACCAGGAACAGAACGCGGCGCATTCGCTGCCGCTGCAAGGTTCGGGAAGAATCGAGAGCTGGGGTTTCAGGGGCGTTCATGCTTGTTTCTTGTTCGGGATTTGCGCGGGGGTCACGCAGGAAGAGGACGAGCTTTCGCCAATGAGGTTGCACTTGATCCGCAGCAGCAGGGACTCAAGCTGGCTACGCTCCGATTTTTTCAGCCCGGCCAGCGCCGCTTCGCGGACCTGGTTTGCGACCTCATTGAGTTCAAGCAGCAGCGGCTCGGCCGATTCGGTGAGATGCAGGCTGACTGCGCGACGATCGCTCGCATGCGGCGCTCGCCGCACCCAGCCCGCCTTGACCAGCCGGTCCACGATCTGGGTCACGGTCACTGGGTGCACTTCGAGAATTTCGGCCAGCGTGGCCTGGTTGACCCCAGGCGACTTCGAGAGGCTGATCAGCACGCGCCACTGCGGCTGGGTCAAACCCAGGTGCTGGGCGCGTCGCTTGAAATCACCACGTATCAGCCGCGCCACCTCCGACAGCGTCGAAGCGGCACCAAGGTTGGCAACGGGTTTGCTCATGCAGCCATTCTACGAAATAGTAAGTACATTAATCAATAGTGTACTTACTATTTATGCGGGAAAGTACCCGCATCCGATGACCGATGCCGGCTACCGCCTCGTGTCGACCGCCTCCTCGTCACGCGCCGACCAGCCGCCGCCGAGCACGCGGTAGAGCGTAACCAGATTGGATTCGCGCGCCAGGCGTGTACGGATCAGCTGCTGCTGCGCGGCATACAGCGAGCGCTGCGAATCGAGCAGGGTGATGTAACTGTCCACGCCGCCGCGATAACGCGCCTCGGACAGGGCGTAGCTTCTGCTCGTGGCATCGGTCAGCGCCTGCGCGGCGTCAAGCTGTTCGTCCACCGTGGCGCGCTGGGCGAGCGCATCGGCGACTTCACGAAACGCCGTCTGAATGGACAGTTCGTACTGCGTGAGGAAAATCTCGCGATCGGTCTTGGCCACATCCAGCGCCGCGCGATTCGCGCCCGCGGCGAAGATCGGCAGATTGATCTGCGGTGCGAAGGTCCAGGTATCGGTGCCGTCTCCGAACAGGTCGGAGAGATCGTCGCTGGCGGTTCCGGCCGAGGCCGTCAATGAAATGCTCGGAAAGAACGCGGCGCGCGCCACGCCGATATTGGCGTTGGCAGCGATCAGCTGGTGTTCCGCGGCCAGCACGTCCGGGCGTCGCCGCAGGGTCTGCGAGGGTACGCCGGCCGGCAGTTCGGTCAGCGTTGTCACCGGGACCACCTCATCGCCCGGCAGCAACTCCGGCGGAACCGCGTCGCCGACCAACAGACGCAAGGCATTCCTGTCCTGAGCCACCTGCGCGGTGAATCCGGCCACGTCGGCGCGCGCCGATTCCACGCTGGTGCGGGCCTGCGCCTGCTCCAGACCGGAGGCCACGCCGAGTTCGAAGCTGCGCGTGGTGAGTTCGTAGGATTTGCGTTGGCTGTCCAGCGTGTCCTGCGCCAGCTTCAGCAGCGCACGATCGGCGGCCAGGGTGAGCCAGGCGTTCGCGACTTCCGCGATCAGACTGATCTGCGCGCCGCGCCGCGTTTCCTCCTGCGCCAGATAGGCTTGCAGCGCCTGCTCCTTGAGACCGCGGACACGACCGAACAAGTCCAGTTCATAGGCGGCAACGCCCAGTTCCACGCTGTACTGACGATTGATGTAAGCCTCGCCCGTCTGCGAAACCGATTCGGGAATCTTCTGCGCCGTCTCGCCGGCCGTCGCGTCCACCGCCGGAAAGACGGCGGCGCGCTGGATGCGGTACTGCGCCCGCGCGCGCTCGATGTTGAGCGCGGCGACGCGCAGATCGCGATTGTTTTCCAGGCTCAAGCCAATCAGTTCACGCAGGCGCTGGTCGCGATAGAAGTCGCGCCAATAGATCGCCGAGGTATCGACCGAGCCGGCCTGCGGCTCGGGGCTCGCCGGCCAGGCGTCGGCAACCGGCGCCGGCGGCTGTTCGTAGTCCGGCGCCAGGCTGGTGCATCCACACAGCAGCAACACCGCGGCAAACGCGGCCGGATGGGAAAGCCTCATGGCTGCCCCCCGGTTCCGGGTTCGGTGGCCTTGTCATCATGCCGGCGCGGCTTGACGATGCTGCGGACCACGACGAAGAACACCGGAATGAAGAAAATGCCGAGCACCGTGGCCGCGAGCATGCCGCCGAACACGCCGGTACCGACCGCATTCTGCGCGCCGGAGCCGGCGCCGCTCGCGATCGCCAGCGGTAGTACGCCGAGCATGAAGGCCAGCGAGGTCATCAGGATCGGTCGCAAACGCATGCGCACAGCCTCCATCGTCGCCTCGGTCAACGTCATGCCGCGTTCCTGCAAGTCCTTGGCAAACTCCACGATCAGAATCGCGTTCTTGGCCGACAGACCGATCGTGGTCAGCAAGCCGACCTGGAAATAGACATCGTTGCTAAGGTCGCGCAGGCTCGCCGCGAGCAGTGCCCCGATGACTCCCAGCGGCACCACCAGCATCACCGAGAACGGGATCGACCAGCTTTCGTACAGCGCCGCGAGACACAGAAACACGACCAGGATCGACAGCGCGTACAGAGCCGGCGCCTGCGAGCCCGAGAGGCGCTCCTGATAGGACAGGCCCGTCCATTCAAAGCCGATACCCTTCGGCATTTCGGCCATGATCTCTTCGACCGCGTCCATCGCGTTGCCGGAGCTCACACCGGGCGCCGGCTGACCGAGTATCTCGACGGACGGCTGACCGTTGTAGCGCTCCAGGCGCGGCGAACCATAGGTCCAGCGGGTCGTTGCAAACGAGGAGAACGCCACCATCTCGCCGCTGCTGTTGCGCACATACCATTGGTCCAGATCGGTCGGCAGCATCCGATACGGTGCATCCGCCTGCATGTAGACGCGCTTGACCCGGTTGGCGTCGATGAAATCGTTGACATAGCTGCTGCCGAGCGCTGCGGACAGGGTCTGGTTGATATCGGCGATATCGAGCCCAAGCGCGCCGGCTTTGGCGTTGTCGATATCGATCTTGAACTGCGGGGTATCGTCAAGTCCGTTGGGACGTACCGCGGTCAGTTCCGGCCGCTTGGCCGCCATCCCGAGGAACTGGTTGCGGGCCTGCATCAGCGCCTCATGGCCAAGGCCACCGCGATCCTGAATCTGCAGATCAAAACCCGCCGAGGTGCCCAGTTCACGAATCGGTGGCGGCGAGATCACGAAGATCGTGGCGTCCCGAAGACTCGACAATGCGCCGTTGGCCCGCCCGACAACCGCCTGTGCGGATTGATCGTCTCCACGCTCATCCCAATCCTTCAAATGCACGAAGCCCATACCGGCGTTCTGCCCCATGCCGCCGAAGCTGAAGCCGGCGATCGAGAACATCGACTTGATCTCGTCCTGCGCGGAAAAATAGTGTTGTGAGCTATGGATGGCCTTGAGCGTCCGCTGCTGAGTCGCACCCGCCGGCAGGTTGTAGATCACCATGATGGCGCCCTGGTCCTCATCCGGCAGAAACGATGAGGGCATGCGCACGTACAAAAGCGCCATCACGCCGACCAGGAGCAGATAGATCAGCATGACGCGCGTGCCGCGCCGTATGAGCCAGCCCACCAGACCCTGATAGCGGTCCGCACCGCTGTCGAACTTGCGGTTGAACCAGCCGAAGAAACCGCCCTGCTTCTGGTCCGGATGCGCGGGCTTGAGCAGCGTGGCGCACAGCGCCGGCGACAGCGTCAGCGCCACCAGCACCGACAGCACCATGGCCGAGACGATGGTGATCGAGAACTGCCGGTAGATCGCGCCGGTGGCACCGCCAAAGAATGCCATCGGCACAAACACGGCCGACAGCACCAATGCGATGCCGATCAGTGCGCCGGTAATCTGGTCCATCGAACGCCGCGTGGCTTCGTGCGCCGACAGGCCCTCTTCGTGCATCACCCGCTCGACGTTCTCGACGACAACGATCGCGTCGTCCACCAACAAGCCGATGGCCAGAACCATACCGAACATGGTCAAGGTATTGATCGAATATCCGAAGACCGCGAGCACCGCGAATGTCCCCAACAGCACCACCGGCACGGCGATGGTCGGCACCAGCGTGGCGCGCAGGTTGCCGAGAAACAGGTACATCACCAGGAACACCAGTACGATCGCCTCGATCAGCGTCTTCGCGACTTCCTCGATCGACAATCTCACGAACGGCGTGCTGTCGTACGGATAGGCGATTTCGACTCCGGGCGGCAGCAGGTTGGACAGGTCCGCGATCGTCTGCTTGACCTCGTCGGCAGTATCGAGCGCGTTGGCCCCGGTCGCCAGCGAGATACCGACTCCGGAGGCGGGCTTGCCATTGAATTCCGGGAGAAAGTCGTAGGATTCTGCGCCCAGTTCGACCCGCGCCACGTCGGACAGGCGCACCGAGGAACCATCCTCCTGCACGCGCAGGACGATATTGCGAAACTCATCCGCACTCTGCAGCCGGGTCTGTGCCGTAATCGTGGCGTTGAGTTGCTGACCCTCGACCGCTGGCAGGCCGCCGAGCTGACCCGCCGAGACCTGTGCGTTCTGGGCGGAGACCGCTGCCGACACCTCGGCCACGGACAGGCCATAGCTGACCAGCTTCTTCGGATTGAGCCAGATGCGCATCGCGTGTTGCGCACCGAGCAGACGTGTGTCGCCGACACCATTGACGCGACTGATCGGATCGAGCAGCCTGCTGGCGATGAAATCTGCGATGTCGGAGCTGTCGGTGGCGCCGTCTTCGGAGTACAGCGCGACGACCATCAGGAAGCCGGCCGCGGCCTTGGTCACCTGCACACCCTGTCGTTGCACCTGCTCGGGCAGCAGCGGCGTCGCCAATTGCAGCTTGTTCTGCACCTGGACCTGGGCGATGTCCGGATCGGCCCCGGTGTCGAAGGTCAGCGTGATGCTGGCTCGGCCAGAGGAGCTGCTATTGGAGGCGATGTAGACCAGATGGTCGATTCCCTTCATCTGCTGCTCGATCACCTGCGTCACGGCGTCCTCGACGGTTTTCGCCGAAGCACCCGGATAAGTCGCGTTGATGGTGACCGACGGCGGCGCGATCGGCGGGTACTGCTCGATCGGCAAGGCTCGGATCGACAGCAGGCCGGCCAGCATGATCACGATCGAGATGACCCAGGCGAAGATCGGCCTGTCGATGAAGAAACGTGCCATTGGGATCGTCCGTTTATTCGCCGAACGCTGGCGGCCCATCGGGCGTCTGCATGCCACCGGCGCCCGGCGGCACCGGCTTCACCTCGGCACCCGGCCGGACCTTCTGCAAGTGGTCCACGATCACACGGTCACCAGCCGAGAGGCCGGACTTGACCACCCACTGATCGCCGATGGCGCGCCCGATTTCGATGGTGCGCTGCTCGACCTTGTTGTCGGCGTTGACCAGCATCGCCACGGCCTCACCGTGCGGGTTGTGGGTGACGCCCACTTGCGGCACCAGCAAACCTCGCTGATCGACGCCCTGCTCGACCAGCGCCTGCACGTACATGCCAGGCAGCAGCAAATGGTCCGGATTGGGGAACACCGCGCGCAGCGTCACCGCGCCGGTGGACTGATCGACCGACACGCCGGTGAACTCCAGGGTTCCTGCAGCATCGTAGTCGCTACCGTCTTCCAGCAGCAGCCGCACCGAGATCCTGTTCTGGCCGGCGCGCTGGAGCTGCCCGGCCGCAAAACGGCGCTTCAGCGCCAGCAGCTCGGCGCTGGACTGGGTGATGTCGACGTAGATCGGATCGAGCTGCACCACAGTGGTCAGCGCCTCCGCCTGATTGGCCGTCACCAATGCACCCGGCGTGTAGGCGGAGGTGGACACCTGACCGCCGATTGGCGCGGTGATGCGCGTGTAGCCAAGGTTGATGCGTGCGGACTTCAGCGCTGCCTGCGCCGAAGCGACGCTGGCACGCGACTGCTGGTAGGCCGATTGTGCGTCATCACCCTGTTGTTTCGACACGGCCTCGATCTTCACCAGCTCGCTGTAGCGCTCGGCCAACAGTTGCGCCGAGGCCAGATTGGCTTCGGCGCTGGACAGCGAGGCCGCCGCGCTGTCATAGGCAGCCTGATACGGCGCCGGATCGATCTGATAGAGCACGCTGCCCGCCTTCACCGTCGCGCCCTCATCGAACAACCGCTTCTGAATGATGCCGTTGATCTGCGGACGCACCTCGGAGATCAGATAGGCCGAGGTACGGCCCGGCAACTTGTCGGTGACGGTAATCGGCTGCGCGTCGAGTTCGACCACGCCGACTTCGGTCGGTGGGGGCCCACCATTGCCCTGCTCCGGCTCGGCACAGCCGCTCGCCAGCGCGCACAGGCACATCGGCAGAACCCATGCGGGCCACGAGGAAGGTCGATGTTGTCGCATGGCTGAATCTCGATCGATTGGGGTCGGGGGTATGCAACTTCCAGCCCATTCCGCTTGCCGCACAGCGGTCAGCGGGGCTGCCAGTACGATGGGCCTGCCGCCGGAATGTTGTAGAATGAACGCTCATTCTAGTTTTTGCCGGCAAACGGCACAAGCACCGTCTGCCGCAATTGAAGCCGCTAATGGACGAGCAGCCTTCGTCTGCAGGAGAAAAATCCGTAGTGACTACGACTTCCAAATCGTCAGCGCGTTCACACGCCAGCGAGCGCCGCGCCCAGGTGCTTACGGCAGCAGCCGAATGCTTTCGCCGATCTGGATTTCACAGCGCCAGCATGGCGCAGATTTCCAAGACGGCCGGCATGAGCATCGGTCACATCTATCACTACTTCGAAAGCAAGGAGGCGATCATCGCCGCGCTGGTCGAACGGGATAGCGCCGAACTGATCGAACTGCTGGAAAGCTACCGCGCCCAGAGCGACGTGGCGCAGGCGATGATCGACGGTGTGGGGCGCACCTATCGCCGCGACATGGTTCGCGAAGACGCCGCGCTCAGGCTGGAATTCTTTGCCGAAGCGGCGCGCAACCCCAAGGTCGAAGCGATCATGCGCGAGGCCGAACGGCTGCGGTCATCGCCGGTGCTGGAGGCGCTGAACAGCTCGGACCCGCAGCGCGGCGAAGACGACTGGCAGGCGCGATTGAAACTGGTGATCGCCCTTTTTCACGGCCTGACCATACGCACCGCCTGCGGTGAGGCGATCGATCCGGAACTCGCCGTGCCCCACCTGCAACGCGCCATCGCCGCCCTGCTGAAAGCTTGAGTGGCCGCCGCCAGCGCTAGTCGGAGCTGCCGCCGGCGACGTTGCCGCTGTCCCGACCGATGCGAACCACCTTCTGCCGGTCACGCCGCGGTATCTCGGCGAATACCTCGTGCAGGCGTTCAAGGGTGACGGGCTTGGCGATATGTTCGTCGAAACCGGCATCGGTCGCCGCTTTGCGATCGTCGGGCGAGGCGTAACCGGTCACCGCCACCAGATAGGTCCGGTCCAGCCGACTGTTTTCGCGCAGGCGGCGCGCGACCTCATGGCCGTCCATGCCGGGCAGACCGATATCGCACAGCACCACATCCGGCGGCTCCGCCGTGGCACGGCCAAGCCCGTCGCTGGCCGAGGTGCAGACCTCCACCACGTGGTCCTGCAGGCGCAGCGCATGCGCGAGCATGGTTCCGGCATCGACGTTGTCGTCGATCACCAGGATCCGCAGCGGTCCGTCCGAGCCTGCGGCCGGCGCCACCGTCCCCGTGGAGATCGACTTCACCGGCAGGCGCAGCACGAACCTGGAGCCACGCCCCTGACCGTCGCTGAAGGCGGTGACCGTACCGCCGTGCAATTCGACCAGGGATTTGACCAGCGACAGACCGAGGCCGAGCCCGCCATTCGGCTTGGGGCCGGACAGGCTGCCCTGCATGAACGGATGGAACAGGTTCGGCAACAGATTCGGCTCGATGCCGATGCCGTTGTCGGCGACCGTGACCTCGACATGGCTGGCATCGGGTTCGGCACGAACACTGAGCGTGATGCGACCACCATCGTCGGTGAACTTGATGGCATTGCCGATCAGGTTGCCCAGAATCTGGGCGATACGCACACGATCGCCATCGATCAGAATCTGGCCGTCGGGCACGTCCACATCGAGGCTCAGCTCGGCGGCCTGTACCGCGAGGCGCGAATCCTCGACGCAGCTTTGCACGACATCGAGCAGGTCGATGTCCTCACGCTGGATGCGGATCTTTCCTTCGGAAATTCGGGTGATGTCGAGCAGATCTTCCACCAGCCGCGTCAGGTGGGTGGTCTGGCGACCGATCACGTCCAGTGCCTGACCGGCCGACTCGCTGCCCGGCGCCGCGCGCCCGAGAATGAACAGGCTGCTGGTGATCGGTGCCAGCGGATTGCGCAGTTCGTGCGCCAGCAGACCAAGGAAGTCGTTCTTGCGCCGGTCGGCCTCAGCCAGCATCTCACGCTGTTCACGCAGCTTCGCGCTGTATTCCTCGAGGCTGGTGTTCTGCGCGCTGAGACGGTCGGCGTGCTCGCGCAGATTGTCGTTGCTTTCGCGAATCTCGGCCTGCTGGGCCTGCAATTCCTCGGTCTGCGCTTGAATCTCCTCGTTCTGCGCCTGGATTTCCTCGTTCTGGGCCTGCAGTTCCTCGTTCTGCGCCTGGATTTCCTCGGTCTGGGCCTGCAGCTCCTCGTTCTGCGCCTGGATTTCGTCCTTGCGCTCGCGCACTTCGTCCAGCAAGGATTGAATGCGCTCGAAGGCCAGCGCATTCTGCAGCCCGTTGCCAAGCTGGCGCGCCGAGGCCTCGAAGAAGCCGATCAGTTCATCGTCGAGCGGCCGCAGGCTGGCGACCATGATCACCGCCATCAGCCGATCATGCGAAATCACCGGAATTGCCGCGATCGCCCTGGGCGCGGCTTCGTTGAAGCCGAAATCAATCCGGAAATGCGTATCCGTTGGAATGTCGTTGACCAGCACGGTGCGCCGCTCGCGCACGGCCTGTCCCGGTATGCCGACCTGCAGCGGCAGCGCGCCCGGCGTGCTGGACGCCTGGCTCGCGATAGGCTGCAATTCTTCGGCATCCTCGTCGACCATGTAGACGATGCCAAGCTGGGCCTTGCTGTGCTCAACCACGCCACGCAGCACCAGCTCCGCAAGCTTGTCCTTCTTCAGCGAACGCCCGCTCGCGGCGGCGATGCGGCCGTCCGCCTGCAGACGCTGTTCACGCCGCTCCAGCGCCCAGGCCGCCGCGCCGACCGCCGCGGAAAGCTGCACCAGCTCGTCGCGGGAGGTGCGGACGCCGTCGTCATCTTCCGTATGCAGTGCCAAGGCGCTTTTCCACTTGCCCTGACGCAGGTCGCCAGCCGCCTTGAGCAGACCCACCACCGGCGCGCGGATCGAACGCAACATCAGCCAGGCAAAGCCCAGGAATGAGAGCATCGCCAGCAGGCCGGCGCCGACGAAGGTTCGCGCGACCAGATCGCGGGCCTGCGCCAGTTCGAGCTGCGCGGCATCGAAGCGGTCGCGCTGAAGGTCCGCGAAGTCATGCACCACCGCCAGAGCGCGTTCGCGGATCGAGGTGGCGGTACTTTCCTGACGTTCGATACTGGCGTCGGACCCATCCGCCGTGGAACCGAGTTCCGCGGCTTCCCGTAGAAAGCGCTCCGCCAGCGGGCGCAATTCGTCGAATTGCGCCTTGCTCTGCTCGTCCATCGGCAAGGCTTCGAACTTGGCGAGCGTCGCCGTCGCCATGTCCACGCGATCCTCGAAAGCGTCGATCTGACCGTCTTCGGGTGACATCAGCCAGGTGCGCGCCGCGATGTCGACGTACAGGAGATTGTTTTCAAGTACGCGTGCGGCGTCGCTGAGCGGCCGGACCTCGTCGACCATCCGCGCCTGTACCCGATCCGCGCTGCGCTGTGCGTCATAGATCGAAGCGCCGGCGGCGGCAAGAATCAGGAACAGACCGCCGCTGGCGATCCATAAACGCTGACCGATACTCAGGTCGACCAAATTTTTCATGACTTCTTCACGCAATGGGTTCTGCAGCGATCGCCTCGAACAGGCGCGACCGCTGGGGTAGGGGCGACAAGCTGCAGGCGACCGAAGGGGGCGGCCATTCGGCCTCGCCCAGACACAGGCAGCCGCCATCCCGAAGTACGGCCCGCATCTGCAGCAGAGTTCGTTCCTGAACCTCCCGCTGCAGATAGATCAGGACATTCCGATAGCTGATCATGTGAAAGTCGGTGGTACCGAGCGGCAGCGCCGTTCCGGTCACATCATGCACCTGAAAGTGTACCCGTCGGCGCAGCGCCGGCCGCACGCGCACATGGCGTTCATCACCCGGTACGGGCTCAAGGCCGGTCCCGATCAGCGATTCTGGCAGTTCGCGCAGGGAATCCCGCAAATAAATACCGCGTCTCGCCGCGCGCAGTGCCGCCTCGTCGATATCGGTCGCCAGCACCGTGCCCGGGATTCCGGCGGCTTCCAACAGCAGCGCGAGCGTGTAGGGTTCCTCGCCGCGGGCACAGCCGGCGCTCCAGATTCTCAATGGGCCACCGAAGCGCTGGTACAGACCCGGCAGCACCTCCTCCCGCAGCATGTCGAAGGTGTGGGCGTTGCGATAGAAATGACTCACCTTGACGGTAAGGCGGTCCAGCAGCTCCAACGCTTCGGTTTCGACGCTCTTGAGATGAACCAGATAGTCGGTGAGCGTGTGTATGCCCACGGAGATCATCCGGTTGCGAATACGACGACGTATCGTCTGCGCGCGGTAGCTTGAAAAGTCGTAGCCGGTACGCTCGTGCATCAAAGCCAGAATTCCGGCAATGACATCGGCTTCCGATACGGATTTGGCGGACAACGCCAGCATCCTGAATCTCCTGATCCGGCCGCCGTTGCGGGTACGCCGTATGGCGTTGTTCGGCCCCGATGGATGATCGCGAAAAGTATCGCGGAATTATCCCCCAGCTCCGGCTGAAGGCAAAGCCGAGTATAGACACGTAATACCCTGAAAGGCCGCTGGTTTCCGATCTGCGCGCGGATTTGTCGGGTCAACCGGGCGGCACCTGCCGCGTTACCGGAGGTGTTCAGTCCGCCCACGGCGGTTACGCACTAGTAGTCCTCCCATGGGAAGACTACGGATATGAGGTGTGAACCGAATCGATGGCTGCCCTCTTCTCCCTCCGGGAGAACGAGAAAATCGTTCTTGGAAATAGCCGCAACAACTGTCAAGTGGATGGACTACGAGTGTGGCCGATTCGAGCGATTCACCGGTTCCGGCCGAAGTGAAATGAAAATTTCAAACAGAGAGTCATGCTGCGATCGGAACCCAAACCCAAAAGGACTTCAGTGAGGAACCCCATGAAAATGACTTATATCGCCAACGCCGCCGTGATCGGCATGCTCAGCATGAGCGCAGCTGTGTCAGCGCAGGATGCGGCGATCAGCGCCGAAAATCAGGCGGATGCCCAGATCAATACCGAAGGCTCGGTGCAACCGGCGGCCAATGCCCAGGCGGGCCTCGGCGTGCGTCTAGGCGGCGGCCAGGGTCTCGGCGTGGATCTCGGCGGCAGCGGATCGGTCGAAGGCCGTGGCTCTGTCCGCAGCGCCGTCGCGAGCGGTGTCGATCACGGTCGTAGCGCGGCATCCGGCACGCTGAGCGGTGGCAAGGCGGCCGTGAGCAGCTCGGTCCAGACCGGCAAGTCCGCCGCCGTGGAGGCTGGCGCGAAGAGCAAGGCCGCTGTCGGCTCCACGCTCGGCGGTGTCAAGACAGGGGTATCAAATGCAGCCGCCGACAGCCAGACCGCCGTTCAAACGCGTGCGGAAACCCTGCAGAAGAAGGTTCCGAGCGTGGCCGTCGATGCAGATGCCTCGGTTGACGCGGATGTGGGCGTCGACGCGAAGTAGTTTTTCGCGTCAGTCCGTCGCCTGAAAAGTCCCCGACGCGCTTGTCGCGTCGGGGACTTTTTTTGACCGATCAAACGGCGCGACCGCCTCAGTTTCGCTCACGACAAACCGGAATTCGCGCGAGAGCCGGACGTCGCCTGGATTCCGGTCAAGCCTTCTGCCTGTCCGGAATGACAAACGCTCGTCATTGAATGGGCCGCACGCGCGGCTTCTTTCCCTTGATGCCGTGTTCGCGCAAACGTGAAAGCGCAGCATTGGCCTTGCTGCGCTCGACCGCCACGTAGCTGCGCGTCGCCATGATGTCGATACGGCCGACATCGCTGCTCGACAGACAGGCGTCGCCCGTCAGGGCGCCGAGTATGTCACCGCGGCGCATCTTGTCGGAACGGCCGCGATCGATGCACAGCGTGCGCATCGGCGCCTGCAGGGCAGAATTGGCGGTGCCTTCGACCAGGGACGCCTTTTCCCATTCAATACCACCCGGCACTCGCGGTTCGATCGACTTGAGTCGTGCCGATTCGCGCGGTGAGCACAGGTGCAGCGCCACCCCTTCGGCGCCGGCACGGCCGGTGCGGCCGACGCGGTGTACATGCACATCCGCATCCGATGAGACCTCATAGCTGATCACCAGCGGCAAGGCTGGAATGTCCAGGCCGCGCGCAGCCACGTCCGTGGCCACCAGCACGCGGCAACTGCCGCCGGCGAAACGCACCAGCACCTCGTCACGATCGCGCTGTTCCAGATCGCCGTGCAGTGCCAGCGCCGAATGGCCGCTGCGAATCAGATGATCCGCCACGCTGTCGGCATCGCGCCGTGTATTGCAGAACACCAGCACCGACGAGGGTTGGTAGCGACCCAACAGACGTTTCAGCAGGTCGTTCTTCTGAGCCAGCTCGATCTCGAAGAAGCGCTGGCGCACCGATACGGGTGCCTCGTTCACGGTCACCGTCAGCGGATCGCGTTGCAGCCAGCCGCTGACTGCGCGGATTTCCGGTGGAAACGTGGCCGAGAACAGTAGCGTCTGCCGCGAACCGGGCGTGTGCGAGACAATGCCGCGTATCGCCGGCTCAAAGCCCATGTCGAGCATGCGGTCGGCTTCGTCCAGTACCAGCACGCGGATCGCGCCGAGATCCAGGGTCGACTTGCGCAGATGGTCCTGCAGGCGCCCTGGGGTGCCCACCACGATCTGCGGCACATGCGCCAGCGAGGCCAGTTGCGGGCCCACCGAACGGCCGCCGGTGAGCGTCAGCAGCTTGAGATTCGGCGTAGTGCTGGCCAGGCGCCGGATCGCATTGGCCACCTGATCGGCCAGTTCACGCGTGGGGCACAGCACCAGTGCCTGCACCTGATCCAGGCCCACCTCGATACGCGACAGCAGGCCCAAGCCGAAGGCCGCGGTCTTGCCGCTACCGGTGCGCGCCTGCGCGATCACATCGCGTCCGTCCAGCATCGGCGGCAGACTCTGTGCCTGCACCGGCGTCATCTTCATGTAGCCGATGGCCTGCACCGCCCTGAGCAGGGCGGGCGGGAGCGCGAGCTGCGCGAATTCTGAGGTACCGCCGTCAGTGGACATTTATTGAGCTGATTGAGCGAGATGTTGCTCCGAAAGCAGCGTCTCGAAAGCCTGACCGTTCAAATCAAGATACAGCTGTCGCTCGGTCACCGACAGCGACAGACTGTTGCGGCGCTGCAGCGTCTTGGCCATCGGCTCCAGAAATCCGCGCTCGAAGGAATACAGCGGAATGGATTCGGCGCGATGAATTCGCTTGCCTGCGCACTGCGCGATCACTTGCGCCGGATCGCGGTGGGTGTAGATCGCCATGTCGGCCGCGACCTTGCTGCCGCGATGAATCCGATCGGCATCCGGCTGGCCGACCTCGATCCAGCCGGTGATCTGGCCAGTGAGATCGCGCACCAGGATCGCCGGTTCATCGCCGGCGGATACGCCTTCAGTGAAGGCGATGCCTTCCCGATACTCCAGGCAATACGCCAGCAAGCGCGTCAACATGAACGCCGGTGTCTCCGAAGGATGTTGCGCCACACGCAGTTCCAGGCTTTCGTAAACACCGCGGTCCACATCCGCGAGCTGCACCGCAAAGTGGAGGATGGTCGAACTCAGCGCCATCGGCGCGTTCCGGTCTGCTGATCCGCGAGCGGTTCAGTGCGCGGCATGGACCGGCTTGGTGGCGGCCGTCGCGCTCATGATGCGGTCGGTCCAGGCAATGCCCAGCGCGGACAGGATGAAGGCGAAATGGATGATCGTCTGCCACATCACGCCAGCCTCCGTCACCGTGGTACAGCGCACGCCCACTGCCACCTCGGTGCAGATCGGCAGCCCTCCGAGCGAACCGGCTTCGATGAAGGTCTTGAGCAAATGAATCGAGGAAATGCCGATGATCGCCATCGCCAGCTTCACTTTGAGCACTGAGGCGTTCACATGACTCAGCCACTCCGGCTGATCCGGATGTCCCTGCAGGCCTAGGCGGGAGACGAAGGTTTCGTAACCGCCCACGATCACCATGACCAACAGATTGGAGATCATCACCACGTCGATCAGCGCCAGCACGATCAGCATCACTTCCTGTTCGCTGAAGGCGAATGCGCCGTGCATCAGGTGCCAGAGTTCCTTCAGGAACAGCACCACGTAGACGCACTGCGCCAGAATCAGGCCCAGATACAGCGGCAACTGCAGCCAGCGAGAAGAAAAGATCAGAGTCGGCATCGGGCCGAGCGATTTCGGTTTGGTCAGGGACACGGGAGCGGATTCCAGGGTGCATCGGGCAGTCGCCGATTCTACAAGACCCCCGTGGCACTCCGGTGCCCGGTGATGTCGATTATTTGGCCCGACCCATTGTGGAGCCGGGGAGTCGCCCCGAGCTCATCCCCGACCGACGGCTTCAGGCCTTGGGTGGCGTCCACTTCTTCGGGCCGAGCGCGGACAGGCTCATCACGTCCTGGTCGCGCGACATGCCGTGATCGGCCATGCGCGCCAGATAGTGCTTCCAATTGCTGTCCTGCTCCTCGGCGAGTTGCCGCAGCACCTCCCATGAATACAGGCCACTGTCGTGGCCGTCGTCGAACACCAGGCGCACGGCGTAGGCGCCGACCGGTTCGATCCGTGAAATATTGACGTTGCGCTTCCCGGGTACGAGCTTGGGCTCGCCCCCACCATGGCCGCGAACCTCGGCGGACGGTGAAAACACGCGCAGGTATTCGCAGGGCAGTTGCGCCTTCAATCCGTCTGCGAAGCTGACATCGAGAACGCGCGACCTGCGGTGGAGCTTGAGGGCGGTGACTTTGGTCATAGCCGCGCAGTCTCGCGCAAACACGCGACGACGCAAAGTGGCGGAGCGGCGGGGCGGGAGGACCCTGATGGTGATCCTTGATTCGCAGGGAGGTCCTTCATGAGGTCGAACGTGGTCACGCGGCAGCTGTTCGCGGCGTGCCGGTGAGTTTGACCAAAGGTGGCTGCGTCGCCAACGGCCACCAACAGAACCGAAAAAATCTGAACGAAGCCGCCGCTGCAGATCGACAGGGGGACGATGCGCTGGACATTAACCCAGACACCGAATGGTGGGTGCTGGAGTAGCGATCGCCCGTCGAACCAGCAGGGTGGGCAGGGCGCGACTTACCGTCGCTGACCCGAAAATGCCGAAAAAGTGAAGACGCATTGTCCGCGTGCAGGTTTTTGTGGAGCCTGTCCTCTACCTTCAGTGAGGTGTTGCACTTGGAAATTGAGCCTAAGGGCAGGCCATCCGGGGAGCCGCAGGTGCGATAGCCAAGTTTCCGACCATCGTCCAGTTGCATTGACTCATCGACCTCCCATTTCTTCACGGTCGCCACGAAGTCTCTCCGCTGCCCAACGAGGATGTAGAAAAACCCCACGACCTTCGGCGAGGCGGCACAGAATGCTCGCGAGAGTTGCCTCGAATTCCTTTCGCGGATGCCGAAAGACCATTGAGGCTGCTCTCGTGGACACTTTTTGGGTCTATGTCGTTTCGAGTGGGAGGCGGAGGCGCAGTTGTTGCTGCGATTGAGCCGTCGGCGGATGTCAAGGTCGGCCGCAGGCCGCCCGAAGGGCTCGACCTTGATGCCCGCCGACGGCGAAGCAATCCTACGGAAAGGCTTGTCGGACAAGCAGTTTTGGCCGGCAAGCCTCGGTGACAAGCCGTTTGCCGGCTGTGCGATCGCAAACGCCTTCACGGTGGCAAACCGACTCCGCTTGGACCTCATCCTTCCACCCGAAACGTCATGGACCCGAATTTTTCTACAGCCTCAACGCCTGAGCTCAGGGGCGCCGGAGCGCGGAGGGAATTTTGGAGCGCAGCTCCAAAACGTCCCTTGCAGCGATTTGTTGGACTGCGCCGCACTAACCTGTGGACTCTGCTTTGTAGCGTTCATAGTCTTCTAGATAAAGGCGAGCCGCTTCATCGGTGAACTCCTGCCTCCGTTCCCTCAGAGAACTCAACTTGCGAACCACACTTTTGTAGATGACCTGATGAGCATGATTCTTCACAAGAGCTTCATCATATTCATCAAACTCAACGTCATCGTCGCCGAGGCTGGCGTTAACAAGCCTAAGTAAATCTTCCTTAGAAATTTTGTCAATCGGCTCATAAGAGCTGCTTTCGGCTAAGAAGTGGCCACAATGATCTTCAATCTTTAATAGCTTCATAGCCTTTTCTCCGACTCTCGTACGCAGCTGCGCCAGCTTCCAAAGAATCCAACATGATCTCGTGAGTCTTGATGGTTTTTCCATCGACCGACGTCAGCACTTTGTCAGTCGGGTATCCAGAATAAAGACGATACCGGATCTGCCCGTTTTCAAGTTCCTTTTGAGTATGAAGCAAGTAATCAGCGCCCACTGAAGCGCCCACGGTACTGTTATGAGTGACCACAACAACGGGCATCGTCTCTGCTATCGATCGCAAAATCTGATTGACGTCGCTCTTTAGAAATAGGTTGTCGAACGATGACTCGGGCTCATCTATCAAGAGAATCTCGTGGTTATGAGCATCGGAAATCTCCTGTAGCAACCGGAACTCAGACCTCTCACCGCCAGAAACTGCGAACCCATCCTCGTTCAAAATTCTGTAACCAATCCTGACAAAGAGCTTGTATAAATCTGCTCTAGCGAGGGCGTCGTTGTCTAGCAAGCCACACAGATATTGATACGGGTTTTCATATTGCCGGAACGCGTCGCTAAAGGCCGTTTTAACTCTGCTCGCGGATTTAATCTCCTGAGCACCGGAATACGGCCTCTTAGTTGCTTCGACCTTAAAGCCCTGCAGCGATTCTTCGAAAATAACCGCTTCTTGCTTCAAGAAACCAACTATTTCATTAAACCTCTGGACACGCCGCTGATCCAGGCAATACTCGTAAAGGTCGATATCTTTAATCTGAGTAGCGGATGTCCGCAGGCGCAAACCTTTCTTAATGTCCGCCACTAGGTCGTTGACATACTTTGCTTTTTGATGAGTAATCGTTCGCTGCCTCAGCAAATCTATTAGCTCAACAATCAGACGTTTCAGCGCGGGTAGCAAAATATGCCTCTGGATGACGTCCCTGAACTCGACGTTTTCTATGACCTGTTTCACAGATTCGATTAGCGAAACAAGCGTCTTGGTGTTTCCTACTGGAAACATTTCCTCATCGAAAAGTGCTGCCTTAGAAAATGCATCCTGCCTGTCACTCTCTTCAGCCGCCTTCAACAGTGTTTCTATGTAGGCTTCTAACTCGCTGTCTCGCGTTTCTAGGTCGACGTTCATCACATCGTCCAGAACACTCTTGAACCCGGCAAGGTAGTTGTCGACAAAGACACTTCGGCGACGCTCAACCTCACTATTGAATTCTCTCTCGTACTCCTCCTCGCTTTGTTGCACAAGCGAAAATTGCTCAATGTACTTGGCGTTCTCTACCGTTTCATAAATTTCATCGAGCGTATGCGTTTTGCCGCTTGAGCGCGCACCGACTAATACGTTAAGGCCCGTTGAAATCATCTGCCCGCCTTGTAGAACCTGCCACAGCTTGTTGCCGTCAGACTCAGAGAGCGCAACCTTGCCTTTATCAGCGAGGCAGGCCTTGAGTGACGCAAGGGTAACTTCTCCACAATCTACGAAAGTTTGGCGCGTGGGAATCCGTACGAGACCTTCCTTCATCCGTGAGTCACTAAACAGGACAGGTGTTGGTTTCGAATCATCCTTAATCGAGCGGATAAATTTCTTCGCACTATCGACCTCGCCAGCACATATGTAAGGCCGCAAAAGATCAAGTGCTTCTCCTCGTAATGGAGGTGACTTGTCGTAATGAGGAATCACCAAATATGAACTCAGATCACCATATATTTCTATGAGTTCAGCGACTGAGAGATAGTCTCCAATCTTGGTGATCTTGTTTGTGACAAGCTGTGCTTTTGCTTCAAAGTCATCTAGCTGTGCATCACTCCCAATCACTAATACGTGACCCTTGGCCACATTAATTTCGATCCCAGGAAAAACCGTTGCGTTCAGTGAACTTTGTATCAGTTTGAACTGATCATCATCAAAAACGTCGTGATTTGTAATGGCGACAGCATCCAAACTGGCTTCTTCGACATACCGCTGGAATGCGTCGAGGCTGAATGTGAAATCAGCATCGCTGATCGTCGGAACGGTATGGATGTGTAGATCGATCTTCTTCAACGGTGTGCCACTCCCTCGACGCCAAGCGCCGTCCAACGCCCCATTAAGGAATTCCATAAACCATCTATCTGCATATAAGCGTCTACGTACATAGATGGTTTTGGGTAGACAGATATATACATGTAGATGCTATATGGTTTGGAGATGCGGGATTCCAGGCCGAGTTCCAGGACGCCTGCGTACTGCAGCAACCAGACCTTTCGCTTGGAATCTCGACGACCGTCAGCGCGGCGAATACGTTCGCGGAGCCGCGTCTCTCCCCCACCCGATCCGAACGGGCACGGGGCTGTTGAGCGCCTCGTTTGGCGGAGGGTCCCATGGCAATTGCTCTTCGACGAGTTCCGCTGTCTGGTAGCGGCAGTTGCGAGCGCTGGCGTAGACGTAGCGGACGGCAAGCAAACCATCGCCGTACTGGCGCCTGACTTTCCGGATGCCCAGTTGGCTGGCAGGGACGCAGGACGAGCCGGGTGTTCATGCTGTGCTTTCCGTCACGGGAAGGCTGGGGAAAAGCCGGGGCCGTCGGCCCCTCGTGTCGACTGGGTCGTGGCCTGCGCGCTGTTTGGTTCGTGCCATGGCTCCCCCGAGCGGCATCGATACATCGCCGAGACTACGGCCTGCAGCCATCTCGCGCTATCGCCTGATTGGGGGATGGGCCGGACTGGCAAATTCCGGGAAGTCGCTGTTGCTGTCCCGAAGAGTCATCTTCGGCGAGTTGCCGCGGCACATTTTCAGAAATGCCGCCTGCTGTCGTGACAATCGTCGAATAGGAGGCGCGCGGCACCGTCGCTGACGACTTGGGGCGCAAGACGGTGGCTACGGAATTGCTTCGGCGTGATCGAAGTGACCGTCGCGCAGGAATTGCAGCACCTGTTCGGCGACCCGGTCGTTGCGCATGATCCAGGTGTGGCTGGCATGGACCTCGATGAAGTCGCTCATGCCTTCGAGCCGGGTTCGGGCGACGGACACCTTGCCGTCGTCGGCGCCCGGAATCAGATAGGAATACAGCGGGTTGAAACTGGCGGTGCCGGCAATCACGCCGACCGGGTAGTCGACGGCGCCGAGACGTCTGGGCAGTGCCTGAGCGCCGGTGCCCAGCTCCATGCCGGCGGGACCATTGATCCAGGCGAACGGGGCGAGCCCGCCGAGCCGGTCGGTTAGGGTCTGTTGACCTTCACGCGGTCGTGGCGTTGGTGTCAGAAATCGTGCCAGGCAAGGCGCGAGCCGCAGGCTTGGGTGGTTCCCAAGTCAAGGCGATCAACGCCGCACGGCGCGATTTCTGGCACCAACCCGAAGGGCGCGGCCCGTTTTCGCACGCTGCCGCGTCGTTCGTCGCTTATGTACGTCAAGTACACCGCGCTCCTCTCTTCTTGCAGCTCACGAAAACGGACTCGCGCGCCGCGATCGCGTGAAGGTCAACAGACCCTAGCTCACTGCCCTGGTTCGGGGGCGCGAGCATGACCACGCGTCCGAGTTGCGGCAGCTCGTGCTCGGACAGGTATTGCCGCAGCACGATGCCGCCCATGGAGTGCGTGACGAAGTGGACAGGTTCGTGCCCGGCCGCCAGCGTTTCGATCGCCGGCCCGACTTCGGTGCGCGCGAGCGTTTCGATGTCGGCCTTGGTCGAGTCGTAGTCGAGATTGACGACCGCATAACCGGCTTCATCGAGATCATCGGCCAGTGCATTCATGGACCGCGAGGTACGGGCCAGACCATGCAGCAGCATGACCGCCTCGCCGGCCCAGAGCGTCGACGGAATCAGCCCCAGCAGCAAGGCGATTGAACAGCGCCATCTCACGCGCCGCACAGACCCAAGCCCGCTGCAGGCCGGTTACAGGATGTAGCGCGAAAGGTCTTCGTCGCCGGCCAATGCCTGCAATTTGTCGTTGACGTAGGCGGCGTCGATCCTGAGCGTGTGGCCATCGCGATCCGGTGCGTCGAAGGCGATTTCCTCCATCAGCCTTTCCATCACCGTATGCAGGCGGCGCGCGCCGATGTTCTCGGTGGTTTCGTTGACCTGGAAAGCGACCTCGGCGACACGGCGAATGCCGTCATCGGTGAAATCGACGGTGACGCCTTCGGTCAGCATCAATGCCTTGTACTGCTCGATCAGCGAGTGCGCCGGTTCGCGCAGGATGCGCTCGAAATCGCCGACCTTGAGCGCGTCGAGTTCCACGCGGATCGGCAGGCGGCCCTGCAATTCCGGAATCAGGTCCGAGGGCTTGGCCATGTGAAAGGCACCGCTGGCGATGAACAGCACATGGTCGGTGTTGATCGCGCCGTATTTGGTGGTCACATTGGCACCTTCCACCAGCGGCAGAAGATCGCGCTGCACGCCTTCGCGCGAGACATCGGCGCCGGCGTACTCGCCGCGTTTGCAGACCTTGTCGATTTCGTCGATGAAGACGATGCCGTTTTCCTCGGCGTTGTGCATCGCCTCGGCGCGGATGGCTTCTTCGTCGACGAGCTTGGCGGCTTCCTCGTCGATCAGCAGCGGTGTGGCCTCGCCGATCTTGATCTTGCGCGACTTGCTGCGGTTCTGGTTCATGTTCTGGAACATGGACTGCAGCTGCTGGGTCATCTCCTCCATGCCCGGCGGCCCCATGATCTCCATGCGCGGCGCGGACTGGGTCAGACGCAGTTCGATCTCCTTGTCGTCGAGCTTGCCCTCGCGCAACTGCTTGCGGAAGACCTGTCGCGCGGCGCTGTTCTCGTTCTGGCGCTGTTGCGCGGCTTCGTCGAAATCCTTGGGCGGCGGCACCAGAGCGTCGAGGATACGATCCTCGGCAGCGAGTTCGGCGCGGGCGTGCACGCGCTGCATCGCCTGTTCGCGGGTCTTCTTGATCGAGACATCGGCCAGATCGCGGATGATCGACTCCACATCCTTGCCGACATAACCCACTTCGGTGAATTTCGTGGCCTCGACCTTCACGAACGGCGCGTTCGCCAACTTCGCGAGGCGGCGCGCAATCTCGGTCTTGCCGACGCCGGTCGGGCCGATCATGAGGATGTTCTTGGGCGTGATCTCGCCGCGCAGCTGTTCCGGCACCTGGCCTCGGCGCCAGCGGTTGCGCAGCGCGATGGCGACAGCGCGCTTGGCGTCGGCCTGGCCGACGATGTGGCGATCCAGTTCCTGCACGATTTCGCGCGGGGTCATCATGCCCTTCTCGTCAGTCGGGTTGGCGGTCACGGGGGCGGTGAGAGTGTCCATGGCGTGCTCGTTGTTCGTGGGGTGTGTCGGCGGCGCGAGGCGCTCAGGCCGACTCGGTGCCCGGCCTGTCGATCGATTCGATCGTCAGCGAATGATTGGTATAGATGCAGATGTCGGCGGCGATGTGCAGCGACTTCTCGCAGATTTCGCGGGCGGACAGTTCGGTGTTCTCGCTCAGGGCGATGGCGGCGGACTGCGCGAAGCTGCCACCGGAACCGATCGCGATGACGCCGTGTTCGGGCTCCATCACGTCGCCGTTGCCGGTGATCATCAGCGAGGTCTCGGCGTCGGCCACCAGCAGCAAGGCTTCAAGGCGCCGCAGCATGCGGTCGGTGCGCCAGTCCTTGGCCATTTCGACAGCGGCGCGGGTGAGATTGCCACCGTGCTTCTCCAGCTTGCCCTCGAAGCGCTCGAACAGGGTGAAGGCGTCGGCGGTGCCGCCGGCAAAGCCGGCCATGACCTTGTCGCCGTAGAGCCGGCGCACCTTGCGCGCGTTGCCCTTGATCATGGTGTTGCCAAGGGAAACCTGGCCGTCACCGCCGAGTGCGACCTGATGGCCGCGGCGGACGCAAAGTATGGTGGTGCCGTCAAATTGTTGCATGGCGTTCGGGGGGGAACCTGAAAACGAACTGCCAATGTGGGGGCCGCGACGGCTTCGTTCAAGTGCGGCGCGATCAGCCCTTGCGCCGCGCGCGCGGGTGCGCCGCGTCATACACCTTCGAAAGGTGCGAAAAATCGAGCTGGGTGTAGATCTGCGTGGTGGAAATGCTGGCGTGCCCCAGCAATTCCTGCACGGCGCGCAGATCGCCACTGGATTCCAGCAGATGTGTGGCGAAGGAATGACGCAGACGATGCGGATGCACCCGTACGTCCAGACCCGCTCGCGCGCCGCGGGCCTGCACGCGCTGCTGGATGCTGCGCACGCTCATGCGCTGGCCGCGGCTGGAAATGAACAGCGCGGATTCGTCGCCGCGAAGCCAGTCGCCGCGGCGCTTCAGCCAATGAGCGACGGCCTGCTGCGCCATCGCGCCCACCGGCACGATGCGGGTCTTGCTGCCCTTGCCGGTGACACGAACCTCGTCGCCACCGAGCAGATCGTCCACATCCAGCGCGGCAAGTTCCGCCAGCCGCATGCCGGAGGAATAGAACAGCTCCAGCAGCGCGGTGTCGCGCAGGTTCAGGGCGTCGTCGCCGGTGGGCTTGAGCAGGTGCTCGACCTGATCCACCGACAGGGTCTTGGGCAGCGGCTTGTCGCGTTTCGGCGGGCGGATGCCGGCGGCCGGATTGGCCTTGAGTTCGCCGCGTTCCACCAGCTCGCGCAGGAAGCTGCGCACCGAGGACAGGTGGCGATGCACGCTCACGGGTTTGAGGCCCTTGCGGCGCAAGGCCATCACATAGGCGCGCACGCTGTGGGTGTCGATCTGGTCGGCGCGTTCGATGTCGCGCTCGATGCACAGTTGCGCGAATCCGGCCAGGTCGCGCCGCGCGGCAGCCACACTGTGCGGAGACAGGCGTCGCTCATCGCGCAGGACGTCGAGGTAACGTGCGATGTCCTCGCGCAGCGTCAACCGAGTCTCGCGCGCAGGGCGGCGGCCACGAGGTCCGCCGTCATTTCCAGAAAATACTTGCCCTGCTTGGGCTGGAAGCGATCCGCGTCACGGGCGGCAAGGGCCAGCATGCCGAGATTGCGCTCCTTCTCCAGCGGCACGATCGCCGCCGACAACGGCAGCGGCCGCGCCTTGGGGAACAGCAGCTTCGCCCGCATTTCGCTGATCGGACCGCAGTCGATCAACTTGGTGCGGAAGAAGTCATTGAAATGGCGGACGATCTGGCCGCTGGCGTCAAGCCGCGTGAGTCCGTCGATGTCCTGACGCAGCAAGGTGGGCGCATGCACGCCGACGAAGACCTCGTCGACGCCGAAGTCGTCGCGCATCACCCGCGCCAGACTCGACACGACTGTTGCCAGCGTCGGCGCGCGCAGCAGCGCGCGCGCGAGGCGGTTGGCGGCGTTGACGCGCTTTTCGTTCTCCTGCGCCGCGTCGACCAGACGCAACAGGCGGTCTTCGAGCCGCGCGTTCTTGCCGCGCAGGATCTCCACCTGGCGTTCGATCAGGGAAACGGCCGGTCCGCTGCCGTGGCGCACCTCCAGGGTTTCCAGCAGATGCGGATGGCGCAGCAGAAAATCCGGGCTGCGTTTGAGAAAGGCGATCACTGCTTCTTCGGACACAGCGGCGTCCATCTCTGTCGCCTCGTCCTTCACCGATTGAACCACTCCAAATCCCCCGTGAATACCGTGGTTGCGGGTCCGGTCATGAACACCGGTCGCCCTTCGCCGTCCCACTCGATCTGCAGACTACCGCCCGGCAACCGCACCGTCACCGCCTGAGCGACGCGATCCCAAATCCGGGCCACCACCGCCGCGGCGCAGGCGCCGCTGCCGCAGGCCAGGGTTTCGCCGGCCCCGCGTTCATAGACGCGCAGGCGGAGGGTGTCGCGATCGACAATCTGCATGAAGCCGACGTTGGCCTGCTGCGGAAAGATCGCCTGCGTCTGCAAGCGCGGTCCCAGCGTGCGCACCGGTGCGGTGTCGAGATCGTCGACCAGAATCACCGCATGCGGATTGCCCATGCTCAGGGCGCCGAATTCCAGCGTGGCGCCGTCCAGTTCGTGGCGATACCGCGTTTCGCGCTGCGCGGCGCGCAGCGGAATCTCGGCCGGCTCGAAGCGTGGCGCACCCATGTCCACGCGGACCTGCCCATCCTCGAGCAGCTGCAGTACCAGTACGCTGGACTGGGTGCGCACGCGGATCGTGTCGCGTTCGCTGAGACCCTTGTCACGGACGAAGCGCGCCAGGCAGCGCGCGCCGTTGCCGCACTGGCCGGACTCGCTGCCGTCCGCGTTGTAGATGCGATAGTCGAAATCCACGTCGGGCACCGAGGCCGGCTCCACCACCAGAATCTGGTCGCAGCCCACGCCGAAGCGGCGGTCGGCGATGCGGCGCAGATCGTCCGCGCTGGGCACGAACGGCTGGCGCGTCGCGTCGATGACGACGAAGTCATTGCCGAGACCGTGCATTTTGGTGAAGGATTGCCTCATCCCCGAAAGCTTAACGCAGTCCCATGCCCACCGAGACCCTTGCCGTGCATCGTGGCGGCTGTCATTGCGGCGCCGTTCGATTCGAAGTCACGGCGCCGGCCAAGCTCACCGTGCAACGCTGCAACTGCTCGATCTGCCGGATGCACGATTTTCTGCACCTGATCGTGCCGCACGACCGGTTTTCGCTGCTGAGCGGTGAGGACCGGCTGAGCCGCTACACCTTCAACAGCGGTGTGGCACAGCACCTGTTCTGCTCGATCTGCGGCGTGAAGTCGTTCTATGTGCCGCGCTCGAATCCGGACGGCTACTCGGTCAACCTGCGCTGTATCGATCCGTCCACGCTGGCGTCGGTACACATCGAAGACTTCGACGGACAGAACTGGGAAGCCAACGCCCAGGGGCTGGCGGCGCTGTCGAAGCCGGACCGCTGAGCCCGGCATACGCGGTGGCGGCTTGGATTGCTCAGGTGCGCATGCTAGAAAGCAGGGCGCATCGTCCAGTGTCGCCCAGAATCTCAATAATCAGCTCAATAAACAGCAGCACGTATCAGGGGCAGTCCAATGCAAGTCCTCGGTGTGGATATCGGCTTCGGATTCACCAAGGCCACCGATGGTCGTCAGTACCAGATCTTCAAGTCCGTGGTCGGGGAATCCACGGAAATCCAGTTCAATGAGCCGCTGTTGCAGGCCAATGCGCCGTATGCGCGCCATATCGAGGTCGGCGGCGAAGGCTATTTTCTGGGCGAACTCGCGGAGGCGCAGTCGCGCGGGCGCGGCTTCACGCTGGATCAGTCTCAGTTCCTGCAGAAGTACGCGCAGACACTGGCGCTGGGCGCCACTGCACCGCTGATCAGCGGCAACGATCCGGTGCGCATCGTGACCGGCCTGCCGATCAGCTTCTACCGAAAGTACAAGGACACGCTGACGCAGTTGCTGCAGCAGCGCCACACGTTCAACCTGATCAAGCCCAATGGCGAGCGCGAGGAGAAGGTGATCTCGGTGGAGCGCGTGCGCGTAATTCCGCAGCCCTTCGGCTCGATGTTCAATCTGATGCTCAACGACATCGGCAAGCCGGCCAGCCAGCGCTTCGTCACCGAAAAGATCGGCATCATCGACGTGGGCTTCCGCACCGCCGACTACACCATCAGCGACAAGACGCGCTATTCGGAGCGCGGCTCGCAGTCCTCGGATGCCGGCATCTCGCTGGCCTTCTCGGCGATCGCCAATGCCCTGATGGAAAAGAGCAGCGTGAGCGTGGAGCTGTACCGGCTCTACGACGCGGTCGGCAAGGGTTCGATCAAGATCAAGGGCAAGCGCTACGACATCACCAAGCTGGTGCAGCAGGCCTTCGGCGGCCTCGCCTCGCGCATCGCCACCGAGGTCAACCGCCTGTGGGCGGACGACTGGGACATCGATGCCGTGGTGCTCACCGGCGGCGGCGGTGCAGTGCTCGCGCCCTACCTGCAATCGCTGATCGAAGGTGAACTGATCCCGGTGCCGTCCGATCAGGATGCGCGGCTCAACAATGTGACCGGCTACTACAAGTACGGCATGCACGTCTGGGGCAGCTAGCAGACTCCTGACGCGCTCAGCTCGGTTCGAACAGCGGCTCCCACAGGTCCCAGTCGATCTCCAGGGCGGGGACGGCCGTGACCTCGGTTTTGCCGTTGAGCTCGCGGATGTCGGCAATGCCGTAACGGCCCTCGGCGTCCAGCCGGTAGATCGTCAGAATGCGATCCGTGGGATGCACCAGCCAGTATTCCGGAACGCCGTGGCGTTCATACAGGGCGCGCTTGGTGATCTGGTCCTTGCTGGCGGTGCTCGGCGACAGGATTTCGACCACCCAGTCCGGGGTTCCGACCAGCCCTGCCGGCGTGATCTTGTTGCGATCGCAGACGACTACCAGATCCGGCTGTACGATGGTGTCGGTGTCGTCCGAATTCTTGAAGCGTACGTCGAGCGGTGCCGGAACGATCTGACAGGGCTTGCCACGCAACTGAGCGTGTGCCTGTGCCGACATTTCGATGCTCAAGCGCTGGTGATCGATCGACGGACTCGGCGACATCCCGTAAGCCACGCCGTCGATGATCTCCCAGCGCTCATCTTCCGGAAACTTCAGATAGTCCGCGTAGGTGTAGTGGCGATCATCCTTGCGAATCGGCGTGCGCATCAATCTGCTCCACGGTCGGTGCCGGTACCGGGATTATCGGCCGATGCGGCACTGTCGACAAAGCGACGCGCCAGCGCCAGCAGCTCCGGCAGACTGGCCACTACCGTATCCGGGTGGTGCGGATGGCGCGGTGTCTCCGGAAAGATCTTGTCGATCCAGGCCTGATCCCAGCCGGCACCGTTGTAGAACACCGAGGTCACTCCCGCCCGGTTGGCGGCGATCACGTCGGTAGTGCTGTCGCCCACGTACCAGCAGCCGTGATCAGCCGGTGCGCCCAGGTCCTCCAGCGCCTTGAGGATCAGATCGGGATGCGGCTTGCGCTGCGCCACGTCATCGCCGCAGACCAGGGTATCGAACAGCTCGTGCCAGCCGGTGCCGTCCACCATGTAGATTTCGTGCGCCATGAACTGACGCGCGCGGTTCGACAGCACGCCCAGGCGGATGCCCAGCGCGGACAGCGCCATCAGCTGTTGCCGCGCATCGGCCTCCAGCGGTCTGACCGCGCCGAAGTGCTTGCCGTAGCTCTTGTCGAACTCGCGATGGGCGATGCGCTTGGCCTCCTGATCCTCGCCGAACAGCAGCTCGAAAATGTCGGTGCGCGAGACGCGGCGCTCGGCCTTGATCTTGGGATGCAGGCGGCCATGCTCGCGGATGTACTTGACCAGCTTCGCGTCTTCCATGGTCTTGGACTGCGTGGGCGGTACCACGCGATCCTGCAAGCCGATCTCGACCAGGCGCGGCAGCACGTCGTCCACCGCGTGGTACATCGCGTCCATGGTGTCGACCAGGGTCGCGTGCCAGTCGAACAGGATCACGCGCGGTTTCGCGTGCGGCAGATGCAGAATGCTCATGCGTATTTCGGCGGACGGCTCTCTGGCGTCTACCTTACGCTTGCGGTGTCGCATCCGGAATGAACGAATGGCGTTCGGACGTGGCACCATTTGTCCTGAAGCGGCGCCGAGCCGCACCTATAATCGAACGATCGTTCAGGCTGAGCGTGAGCGGAAAACGGAAGGAGCAGCCCATGAATACCGTAGTGAGCCATTTGCCCAGCGCGGCGCCGGACACGACCGAACCCAGCGAGCAGCCTGATCTGCAGGCCGCCTTCGACAAGCAGCGCGACACCGCGCTACGCCTGCGAACGTCCACACCGGCCGAGCGCATCGCCAAGATCAAGCGCCTGCTGGAAGCCGTGCAGTCCTACATGCCGCAGTGGTACGAGGCCGGCGAGGCGGACTTCAAGAAGCCGCCGGCCGAAATGGACCTCACCGAGATTTTGCCCGTCGTGTCCGAAGCCAAGGACGCGATGCGGCACCTCAAGAAGTGGATGAAGCCGCACAAGGTGCGTCCCACACGGATGATGCTCGGCAACTCGGCCTGGGTGCAGTACGAACCCAAGGGCCGCTGTCTGATCATCTCGCCGTGGAACTATCCGGTGAACCTCACCTTCGGTCCGCTGATTTCCGCGATCGCCGCCGGCAATACCGCGATCATCAAGCCTTCCGAGATGACGCCGCATCTGTCCGCGCTGATGGGCAAGATCGTGCGCGAGGTGTTTCCGGAAGATGAAGTGGCCCTGTTCGAAGGCGATGCCGGGACCTCGCAGGCGCTGCTGGAACTGCCGTTCGACCACATCTTCTTCACCGGCAGCCCGGCGATCGGCAAGGTAGTAATGGCCGCAGCGGCCAAGCACCTGACCAGCGTGACCCTGGAACTCGGTGGCAAATCGCCGACCATCGTCGACGAAACCGCCAACCTCAAGGCGGCCGCGCGCAACGTGCTGTGGGGCAAGTTCACCAACAACGGCCAGACTTGCATCGCACCGGATCACATCTACGTGCACGAAAACGTGCGCGAGGCGTTCATTGGCCATTGCGTACAGGCGCTGGAAGACGCCTATGGCAAGACCGCCGCCGACCAGCTCAAGAGCCGTTCGCTGGCGCGGGTGGTCAACCAGCGCCACACGCAGCGTATCGGCGGGCTGCTGGATGATGCGCGCCAGCAGGGCGCCAAGGTTCTGTTCGGCGGTGATGTCAGCGTGGACGAATGCTTCATCGCCCCGACCCTGCTCAGCGACATTCCGCGCAGCGCGCGCATCATGGACGAAGAAATCTTCGGCCCGATCCTGCCGGTGATCGGCTATACCGATCTGGACGCGGTGATCGCCGAGATCAATGCCCAGCCCAAGCCGCTGGCGATGTACGTGTGGAGCAAAAGCGAACTCAACATCCACAAGCTGTTGCAGAACACCAGCTCGGGCGGCGCCTGCATCAACATGACGGTGATGCAGTTCGTGCACGGCAACCTGCCGTTCGGCGGCGTCAACAACTCCGGCATCGGCAACGCGCACGGCGAATACGGCTTCAAGGCCTTCTCGCATGAACGCGCCGTGCTGCGCGCACGTCTGCCCGCGGCGTTCCTGTTCTATCCGCCGTATACCAAGACCACCTCGAAGATCGTCAAGCTGCTGCTGAAGATTCTGTAGAAGTAGAGCTTCACGCCTCGACGCATCTCTTCCACGCAAGGCCGGCCGGCAAAACACACCAACTCGCGCGCGGATCGGCGAGCGAGGCTTGCATCCCGCATCGCATTCAGGGCAGATTCCTGATGTCGGGGAACTGTCTACACGGTACGTCGCATCGTCACAGGTGCGCGTTTGCGTGTGCGCGGGGATTCCGAAGTCAACGCGACTCATGCAGGCCGCGCCGCCGACCTCGGGCGTCTCGATCTGCGAATGGCCCTTTCAGACGAATCGCATACGAGCATGGCGCCCCGGAACGAGATACCCGACCTCCCCCGACTCGTGCTGCGCGTCGCCTTCGCGGGCAGCCGCCAACTGCCGGACGACGACGCAACGCTCCGCATGCAGTTGCGCGCGATTTTCGAGACGATCGCTCAACGCTTGGCGCAGATCGCACCTGGCACGCCGATTACCACCGAGCTTCCCGAGGCCCAGGTCCGCGATTTCTACGCCAATGATCCGCCGCTGTTGCGCTTGGTCACTGGGCTTTGTGAAGGCGCCGATGCACTGGCGGCCGACATGCTGCGACATATCGATGAGCACCCGGAGCTCCACGAGCACGTCGTCACCGAACTGGCGGCAGTGGTTCCGTTCGACCTACCGAGCTATCGAAGCAGCCGGGAGGACGACTTCATTCCGGAATTCGACCAACAGGCCGCGCGCTGTTCGTACATCCTGGCGCTGGACGGCATTCACGAGGACGAGCCGCAGGACACGGTGCTCGCCAAAAACCGTCGTGCCCGCGCCTATCACGCTCAGTCGGAAATGCTGTTGCGCCACGCCGACCTGTTGATTGCCTTGGCGGACGCGGACGAGTCAGGCCGGGCCGGCGGCACGATGGAAACCGTTCGTGCCGCTCTGCGTTTCGACCGCCCGGTGATTTTCATCGACCGGCAGACCGGCTCGATCAGCCTGATCGAGCCCCGGGACAATGTCCATGAAGCGCTCTCGCGCCTGACGATCAGCACAGAAGCGTGGCAACGGCTGCTGCGCCAATGGATTACGACCATCCTGGCCGATCCCGATGCCGACTGCCTTCCCGATGGTTCCGAAGACGGGCTGAGCCACGGACAGAAGATCTTGCGTGAGTTCTTCCATGAGCAGGCGATGCCGCCACTGAAGCTCGATGGCCAAGGCCGGCCTGTAAGAACGCCCGGGCACGGCGAACGACTCTGGACTCGCTTCGAGTCATGGTTTCGGGCAGGCGACATGAGCCTGGCCAGCGACGAGGGCCCTGCACCGTTCGGCCACTGGCGCAGCCGCAGCTCCGGCCTCAATTACCACTACAGCGGCCTGTACCGCGGCACCTTCGTCGGCAACTACATGCTGGCCTTTCTCGCGGTAATGCTGGCGGCGCTGAGCCTGGTGCTGATCGGAATCGGCAATGCACAGTTGAGTGCGGGGGCGCTCGACATTGGCGCCGGTGAGCTGGCACACGGTACCTCGAAGTCACTCGCGGCCGCTCATGCCACGCCACCATGGTGGCTCTTTCCCAGCCTGTTGATCCTCGGCGCATCGAAGCTCGCTTCGGTATGGCTGATCTGGCGCAATACCCACCGCGCCAACAAATCCGACTGGAACGACAAGGCAGTCGACTACCGATACCTATCGGAGCGCCTGCGCGCCATGGTCTATCTGCCCTCGGTCGGCAGTTTTCAGCCCCCCGCCGCCGCGCCACCGCAGTACGCCTCGCGCGTCGTCCGGCAAAGTGCCGTCGACTGGTTGTTCGGCGCCTTGGTGCGCAGCGTATCCCCGGCCGATCCGAAGCTCGGTCTGGCCAGACGAGTGCCGGCCGACGCGCGTATTCCCTACCCAACGATGCAAATTCATTTGTCACCCATCAAGGCCCTCGAGAACGTCCAGGATCGATGGCTACAGGGTCAGGCGAACTATCACGCCGCCACCGCGCGACGCATGGCGCGCATGCACGAATGGGCCGAAGGCTGGGGCCGGATACTCAACCTCGGCGTGATCTTCCTCGTGGGCGCCGACATCGCAAGCGTCCTTGCTGAACTGTCCCATGCGCTGCCGAACAGGCTGGCGACCATCCTGCCGATGGTTACGCCGTGGCTGGTATTTCTTGCGGCGGTATTGCCCGCCGCCGTTGCCAGCTTGAACGGTATCCGCTTTCAGACGGAGTGCCGCCGCCTGGCCGACCGCTCCGCGGTGATCCGTACGATCATCGAGGGGCATCGAAAGCCCGCCACCGTGCCGCAGCGAACGCTGCGCCGCCGTATCAGGGCGCAGTTCGAAGTCCTGTTCCCACGAGCTGCCCGCGCTGCGGCGCCCACGCCGCTGAACCCGCACAACAGCCAGCTCGCAATCGTTGCCTCGAAACTCAACAGGATCCGCGAACAGACCGCGAACCCCAAGACCGATCCCGGCAGCTGGACACCCGAAGCGCTGCGTTTCACCGAATCGGTCGCCAGCATATTCGTGCAGGAAGTCGCGGAGTGGACGGTGCTCTACGCCAAGGAGGTGCCGGAGCCATGACACACCGAAGTGGTCGGCCTTCAATCTTCTTCGGCGTCGCCCACCGACCTCTGGTTACCCCCAGCGCTGCCACGCCAAACTCCGGGAGATCGTAACGCCGTGAGCGCGCCCACCGTCTTTCTCAGCGCCGCCAGTCGCGATCTACGCAGTTGGCGCGATGTGCTTCACGTCGCTTTCTCCCGCGCCGGATGCCAGGTTCTTACGCAGGATCAGAGTCTTCGTGCGTCGGCGGGCTCGGTATTGTCCGAACTTCGCGCGCACATTGATAAGAGCGATTTCGTCATCCACCTGGCCGGCATCGCTTACGGCGCGGAACCCGAACGCCCCCCGTTTCCGGACCATCCGGACTTCCTGTGCTCGTACACCCAGTTCGAGTACTACTACGCGCACACTCAGGGCAAAAGCGTCATCGCCTTCGTCTGCGCGGAGGACTTCCCCTATCTCGATTTTGTCGAAGCTGGCGACAGTGAGCCGGACCGCCGCCGCCGGCTCCAGCTCCAGGAACAGCATCGCGAGCGAGTCAAGAGCGGACGTTTCCACGATACGCCCCTGGATTCCCTGATAGATCGGCCGAAGACCGAGCCTGTCGCGGACGTCAGCGTACTGCTGCAATCCGTCGCGGCGGCGGTCGGTACGATCCGCGACTGTTCCAAGGTTCATCTCGGCGAAGCGCAGCAACAGCTCGAGTCCCTGGCTGCGCAGCGCCACGAGGAAATGCTTGCTACGCTCAAGGCATTGCCTGACTTGATTGAAGTACGGGCGGCCGAGCGCCATCACCGGCAATGGGCAACGTCGGTGTTGACGCTGTGCGCAGTGCTGGCGCTGACCGCCGTCACCTGGTGGACATACCGGAGCCTGCAGACCAGCATGACCGAATCCAAGGTTCAGCACGCTGTGGTCGTACCTAGTCAAACCATTCTGCCTGACCCCACTTCGCCGCCACCCGTGCCCGATGAGCTGTCCGAGCGCGATATCGGAATCATGAGCGCCCTGGCTAGCTATGTGTCCGAGCCGAAGGAGTTGAGCGGTCCTCAGGAGTACAAGCTCTGGATCTACCCGCAGCGGGATGGATTCGCCGAATTGTTCCGCTCGGCATCATTCAGCATCTCGTACGACGAAGCCGGAAGCGAAGCGCAGGAGTTCTCGGTCGAACCCAGCTCGAGCGTGCAAGGCGTTCGCGCGTTCTCCTTCGCCGCGAAGGCGCCTCCGTCATCCGTCACCATCGACATCACAAGCGCCGACGGCTCGATCAGTGCCTCCTATACCTATCCCGTCGACCTGAAGGAACAGTATCGAAAACGGCTTGCAGAACTGAATGAAACGGCCACACGCAATGCCCAACGTGAGCGAGACAGAGCCGCTGAGGCCCTAAAAAAGCAGAAGCAGAACTTCGTCAGCAATATGCACTGCAGCGAGTTTTCGAGCGGAACCTCGGTCTGCAAGCTCTATGATCGGGGCGAGGAACTCATGGCCTTGTTGGATACCGTGTCGGCCGGATCGTCCGAAGATCCCGACTCCGCACGGATGAGCTATTCCACCCGGGGCGGCGCGAACAAGATCGCATTTACCCCATCGGACGACCCCCGGATCTACGGTTACTACCTGATTCCGATCCGACTGGATGAGCTGGTCGTGCAAGTAAGGTTCAACGACGGCGAACTCAGTCCGGCACGGCAAGCAGAAGTGCCCTCCTGGGGCGTCCGGGAGCGGGGCTATTCGATGCGGGCGGATGAAGCCGACGCGCCGACGGTGGTTGCCTCCGCGACTGGCGGTCGGTACATATTCGGTGATGGCGGCAATTGGACGTTCGTGCCGGTCGTTGGCCAGGAGGTTTCAGCGGTCTACTGGTCAACCTTCCCCTCGGGGAACAGCGAGGCGGGGAGAAAGGACGGGTTCTACAAGATCGGTTCCGTGAGCGGACGGGATCTAGGGCTTTTCAACTGGTTGCAGGGAGGCGAGGCGCCATCGCTGTATCTGACGTACGTTTATTCCGATGGTCGCAAAAAGCAGTACCAGTACACGGCGGATTGGGAGCAATGGTTCTACGAAATCGCGATGGAGAATCTCGATTTCGAAAAGATAGTCTCCTGCCGAAGCAACGGCTCCCGGCTTGGCAATGCCCAGGTGGACGGCCAATCCTTCGTCAAGGTCTCGTGTGAGATCGACTATCGGCCGCCACCCACAAAGATGTTCTCAAGGCTCGAATGGGGAACCGACTGGCGTCACCTCACGCCACTGTTGGAACCGCCACGCGACGGGCTTATCAAGGCGTATGCAAAGTATCTGGAGCGCGTGGTCGATGAGACGCCGAGCGACCAAAGGCTCGGTTTCAACGAACGCCTGAAAAAAAATTCGAAGGCACCAATGTCGCTGGAGAGCTTCAGCAAGATCATCAACGAAGACTATCTGGACTGGAGAGAGCCGCGGCCTTCGGGCTATGGGAAGGCGATCCTTTTTCTGATGGAACCAGCCGAGTTTCTCTATTTCAGGTTCACCCCCTTGCGTGGCGGCGAGCCCCGTCTGATCCGCACCGTGGTCCGCAACTAGTGTGGTGTCCCAGCGATCAGTATCAACTCTCGCCCGGTCTGGCGCTGCGATACGGCGTTGCTCTTCGTCACCATAGCTACGGCTATGCCTCCTCCTCGCGCCTTGTCTCGCAGCACCATCCCTTCGCGATTGATTGCACTGACATCCGGGGACACCACACTAGCTATCACGTCCTGAAGTGGGGGCGGCTTTGTCTGCTCTCCGCTATGGACTCATTCGAGCTTGTAGCCCACGCCGTAGATCGAGCGGATCAGCTCGCGCTCCGGCGCGGCCTGCTGCAGTTTGCGGCGCAGATTCTTGATGTGGCTGTCCACCGTGCGGTCGGTCACGACGCGGTGATCGTTGTAGAGCTGGTTGAGCAGCAGCTCGCGCGAGAACACCCGGCCGGGCGCGCCGGCGAGCGTTCTGAGCAGACGAAATTCCACCGGCGTGAGGTCCAGCACCTGCCCGCCAATGCTCGCGCGAAACCGTGTTTCGTCGATCTCCAGGCCCAGCGCGTCCATCGATTCGGCGGGCGTGGAATCGCGTCGCTGCCGGCGCAGGATCGCACGCACGCGGGCCACGACCTCACGCGGCGAGAACGGTTTGCAAACATAATCGTCCGCACCGATTTCCAGACCCAGCAGACGGTCGATCTCCTCCACGCGCGCCGTCACCATGATCACCGGCACGTCGGAGAAGCTGCGTAGCTCGCGACAGATTTCCAAGCCATCGCGGCCCGGCAGCATCAGGTCCAGCAGCACCAGGTCGTAGGTTTGTGCGCGCAGCGCCGGAATCGCCGCGAGGCCGTCGTGCACCAGGTCCACTTCATAGCTGGCGGCGCGCAGATAGTCGGCCAGCAGACCGGCGAGTCTGGCTTCGTCCTCCACGATCAGAATGCGCGCGGCGTTCATGCCGGCTCAGCCAACGGCAGTTCCACACGAATGCGCAGCCCGCCCAGCGGCGCGGCCTGCGCTTCGATACGGCCGCGATGTGCCTCGACGATATTGCGGCAGATTGCCAGACCCAAGCCGGCGCCGCCGCTGGCGCGGTTGCGTGAAGCTTCCATGCGGAAGAAGCGATCGAACAACTGATGCCGGAAGTCCTGCGGCACACCGGGGCCGCTATCGTCGATGTCCACCGTCGCGAGTGCTCCGTCCACGGAAACCGTAATGCAGACGCGACCGTTCTCGTCCACGTAGCGCTGGCAGTTCTCCAGCAGGTTGGCGAACAATTGCCGCAGCCTGGATTCGTCTGCGGAGATCATGATCGGCCGCTGTGACGCGGGTCCGTCCAGGACGATACCGCGTGTTTGCAGGCGGCCACGATAGGCGGCCGCCGCGAGGTCCAGCACGTCCACCAAATCCACAGCGACCATGCGATAGGCCAGCGCGCCGACATCCGCCAGCGACAGGTCGTAGAGGTCCGCCACCAGCTTGCTCAGGGTTGCCACTTCGCCCTGCAGCGATTTCACGGAAGACTGCGTCAGCGGCCGTACGCCATCCTCGATCGCCTCCAGCTCCGCGCGCAGCAGCGAAAGCGGCGTGCGCAGTTCGTGCGAAACGTCGGCGATGAAGGCGCGGCGCAATTGCTCATTGCGTTCCAGCGTCAAGGCCAGGCGGTTGAAGTCTTCGCCGAGCCGGCCGATCTCATCGCGTGTGGCCACGTCCACGCGGCTGCCGTAGTCGCCATTGGCCAGACGTCGCGTGCTGGCGGCGATGCCGCGCACCGGGCGCATCAGTCCCTGCGTGATCAAGACCGCGAGTATCGCCGCCAACAGCACGATGGCGCCGCCGACGAACCAGCTGGCCAGGCGTTGCTGACGCAGGAAGCGCAGATCGGCGGCCTCGGTGAGGCTCTGAAACGGCATCAAGGCCAGCCAGCCGACAATTTCGCCATCCACGATCACGGACTGTCGCAGCGCGTCCGCCGTGAGTTCCGGGAATCCGGCAACCGACTGACCGTCGGCATCGAGCAGGCCCAGCCGGAAATTGGCCCCGGTCAGTTCGGGCAGCAGGTCCGCCGTGTCCGGCGGACCGCTGTCATCCGATGAGGGACGCATCAGCCGGAACCAGTCGCGCCGGCTGTGACGCAGATGGTCCCAGCCGCCGTATTCGCGATATTCGTCGGCCAGACGCGGCGCCAGGCGCTGCATGCGCTGCACGCCCACTTCGTTGAGGTAGCCGAGAAAGCCGCGCGTGAAGCTCAAACGTGCCGCCGCGCCCATCGCTGCCGCCACCAGCACACTCATGGCGAGCAGGGCGATGAACAGCTTGAGCGTCATGCCGGGACGGTAGCGCAAGGTTGGACAGGGAATCGGGCTTGAACTATTAGGGCCGCCGCGCGGCGGCGTGCGCAAGAAGCGCGGCGCTGAATTCAAGATTTCTCCTCAATTGCTGCACATTCGGCAGCGATGCTGTACTCGACGAATTTCCCTTGCCGCGAGACCCGATGAACGCTTCTTCCAAGACCCGCCGCTGGCTGATCGCACTGGCCGTGATCCTCGTCCTGCTGGCCGGCGGATTCGCCGCGCACACCTGGCTCGGCGGCAAGAAGGAGGCGCCACCACCGAGCAGCGTCGTGGAGATCGGCAATATCGAGCGCACCGTCACCGCCGTGGGTTCGCTGCAACCCAAGGAGTATGTGGACGTGGGCACGCAGGTGTCCGGCCGTGTCGAAGCTGTGCATTTCGATATCAATGATCGCGTCAAAAAGGGCGACCTGATCGCGGAGATCGACGCCAGCACCATCGAGGCGACGATCCAGAGCGACCGTGCCGACATCGAAAACCTGGAAGCACAGCTCGCGCAGCAGCGCGCCGAGGCGGTGCTGGCGCAGCAGCAGTACGAGCGCAACCAGCGCATGGCCGAATCGCGTGCCGTCAGCCAGGACACCGTGGATCAGGCACAGGCGGCGCTGGCGGTAGCCCGTGCCAGTGTCAAGGCGACTCAGGCGCAGCTCAAGTCCGCCGCCGCCTCGCTGGAGCGCGATTTGACCAACCTCGGCTACACCAAGATCTTCGCGCCGATGGACGGCACTGTGGTTTCACAGACCACGCTGGAAGGCCAGACCGTGAACGCCAATCAGTCCACGCCGGTGATCGTGCAGGTGGCCAACCTCGACATCATGACGGTGTGGGCACAGGTCACCGAGGCCGACATCAACAAGATTCAGCCGGACATGAAAGCCTATTTCACGACGCTGGGCATGCCGGAGCGGCGCTGGTCCGGCACCGTGCGGCAGGTCCAGCCAACCCCGGAAATCGTCAACGACGTAGTGCTCTACAACGTGCTGATCGACGTGGCCAACAACGAACGCCTGTTGCTGCCGGACATGACGGTGCAGGTGTTCTTCGTGCTGGGCGAGGCGCATGACGTGCCGGTGGTGCCGATCACCGCGCTGCAGCAGCGCGGACCGCAGCGCTACGAAGCCACGGTGCTGACACCGCAGGGCCCGCAGACGCGGGCAGTGACGATCGGCGTGACCAGCCGACTGCTGGCCGAGGTCAAGTCCGGACTCGAGGTCGGCGATCGCGTCGTCACCGCGGCGCCGGCAGGCGCACAACAGAACGAGCGCCGTCCGCGCATGATGGGCCCGCGTCTGTGAGCGAGCCTCTACTCAAACTGGACGGCGTTGCCCGCGTCTACCGCAGCGGCGACACCCTGCTGCGTGCGCTCGACGACGTGAGCCTGGAAATCCAGGCCGGCGAGTTCGTCGCCATCATCGGACAGTCCGGCTCCGGCAAGTCCACGCTGATGAACATCCTGGGCTGCCTGGACCGCCCCAGCGAAGGCCGCTACCAGGTGCGCGGCGTGGACGTGGCGCGCCTGGACGCGGACGAACTCGCGGCGCTGCGGCGTGACACCTTCGGCTTCGTGTTCCAGCGCTACAACCTGCTGCCCTCGATCTCGGCCGCGGAGAACGTGGAGCTGCCATCGATCTATGCCGGCCGCAACAAGCGTGAACGCAGCGAGCGGGCGCAGGCCCTGCTCGCCCGCCTGGGCCTGGGCGACCGCACGCAAAACCGTCCCAATCAGTTGTCGGGCGGGCAGCAGCAGCGCGTGTCGATTGCGCGCGCGCTGATGAACGGCGCCGAGGTGATACTGGCGGACGAACCCACCGGCGCGCTCGATTCGCACACCGGCGAGGAAGTGCTGGCGCTGCTCAAGGACCTGCATGCCCAGGGTCACACCATCATCCTCATCACCCACGATGCGGACGTGGCCGCGCATGCGCAGCGCGTGATCCAGTTGCTGGACGGTCGAGTGCTCGAAGACAGCGGCGTCACGGCCGCCAATCCGGTGACACTGGAACGGCCGGCCGGTGCGCGCCATCCGCATTGGGCACCGCAGCTGATGGAGGCCGTGAAGATGGCCTTGCGCTCCCTACGCGCCAACCTGTTCCGCAGCCTGCTGACACTGCTGGGTGTAGTCATCGGCGTGGCCGCGGTGGTAACCATGCTGGCCATCGGCAACGGCAGCAAGCAGGACGTGCTGCAACGGATCGAATCCATGGGCAGCAACCTGCTGCTGGTGCGGCCCGGTGCGCCGGGCACGCGTCCGTCCGGTGACGTGGCCACGCTGACCGTGGCCGATGCGCAGTCCCTGCGCGAGCTCGACAACGTGGCCTACGTCTCTCCGGAGCGCGAGACCAAATCCACGCTGCGTTTCGGCAACGTGGACTACCGCTCCGACATCTCCGGCGTATGGCCGGACTACCAGCACATGCAGGACTGGACGCTGTCCGCCGGCAGCTTCATCAACGATCAGGATGTGGCCGGTTATTCGGCCGTGGTGGTGCTCGGCAAGACCGTGGCGGACAACCTGTTTCCGAACCATCCGAACCCGGTGGGCGAATACGTACTGATCGGCAATTCGCCGTTCGAGGTGATCGGCGTACTCGCGCCCAAGGGCGCCAACGCCTTCGGCTCGGACATGGACGACGTGGCCCTGGTGCCGCTGACCACCGGCTTCATCCGCCTGTTCGGCCAGCAGTACCTGCGTTCGATCAACCTCAAGATCGTCGACTCCGATCAGGCCGAAACCACCGAGGAGGCGATCCGCCAGCGACTGATGCAGCGCCACGGCACCGAGGACTTCCAGATTCGCAGCACCGAATCGCTGATGGAAATGGTGTCGTCCACGCAGGACACGCTGACGGTCATGCTCGGCGCCGTCGCCGCGATCTCGCTGCTGGTCGGCGGCATCGGCGTGATGAACATCATGCTGGTCAACGTCACCGAACGGACCCGCGAGATCGGCGTGCGCATGGCCACCGGCGCGCGCCGCAGCAACATCCTGCTGCAGTTCAATACCGAAGCCCTGGTGGTCTGCGGCATCGGCGGCCTCATCGGCGTCCTGTTCGGCTTCGGCGCCGGCATCATCGCCGGTTCACTGGGCAGCAAGGTCGCCTTCACCGCCGCACCGCCGCTGCTGGCGTTCGGCTCGGCTTTCGCCACCGGTCTGCTGTTCGGCTATCTGCCGGCGCGCAAGGCCGCCTACATGGACCCCGTCACCGCGCTGGCCTCCGAATGAACATGCGTTTCGCCTCCATCACGCTCACCGCCGGCCTGATCTGCGCCTGCAGCCAGGTGCCCGTCTACGAGCGGCCCCAGGCACCGATCGGTGCCGAATTCGAATCCGGCACCGGCCTGCCGGATACCGTCGCCCCGCAATGGTGGCGCAGCTTCGGTAGCCCCCCGCTGGACGCGCTCATCGAACAGGCCACGGCCAGCAATTTCGATCTGCGCGCCGCCGTGGCGCGTATCGACCAGGCGCGCGCATCGCTGCGCATCGGCTCGGCCGATCTGCTGCCGAACGCCTCGGCGTCCGGCTCCATTAGCAGTAATCGCCAGGAGCAGAACGGCCGTTGGGACAGCGGTGAATCCGACGAGGCTTCGCTCAGCGTCGGTTACGAACTGGATCTCTGGGGCGGCAATCGCGCCGCGCGTGAAGCCGCCTTGGCCCGCCTGGACGCCAGTCGCTGGAACCGCGCCGCCGTGGTTCTGGTTCTGCAGTCCGACGTCGCCACGAGCTATTTCCAGATTCTCGCCTTGAGCGAACAGCTGGACATCGCGCGCCAGAACCTGGAGGCCGCGCAGGAACTGCTGGATCTGGTGCAGGTGCGCTACGACGCCGGCGCCGCCACCGCGCTGGAACTGGCCCAGCAAAAGACCACGCTGCTGTCGATTGCCGCCACCATTCCCAGCCTGCAGCAAAGCCTGGCCAATGCCCGCAACGCGATGAAGGTCCTGCTCGGCGGAGAGCCCGGCTCGGAGCTTGCGGCCGCGCCCATCGCTGCGCTGACGGTGCCGGAACCCTCACCGGGTGTGCCCACCGCCTTGCTGGAGCAGCGTCCCGAAATCCGCATCGCCGAGGCGAACCTCATCGCCGCCAATGCCGACATCGGCGCCGCGCGTGCCGCACTGTTGCCGAGGGTCGAGCTTTCATTGTCGGCCGGCGTATCCGGCGCGCTGACCGGCGGCAGCAGCCAGTTCGTGTCACTGGCCGGATCGCTGGCACAGACCCTGTTCAACGGTGGCGCGCTGCGCGCCCAGGTCCAGCTCAGCGAAGCGGCACAGCAGGAACTCACGGCGAGCTACCTGCAAACCGTGCTGGAAAGCGTGCAGGAGGTCGAAGACAGTCTTGTCGCGCAGCGCACCGCCAGCGATCGCGCCGTGATTCTCGAACAGGCCGCCGAACAGGCGCGCGAGGTCTATCGCCTTGCCCTGATTCGTTTCGAAGCCGGCAGCGAAGACCTGCTGACCCTGCTCGATGCGCAGCGCACGCGCCTGTCGGCCGAAGACAGTCTGGTGCAGGCGCGCTACAACCGGCTGCTGGCCGCCGCCCAGTTGTTCAAGGCCGTGGGCGGCGGTTGGACCGCAGCGAGGGCCGACGACACCTGAGAATGACGTCTACGCTCAGGGTTTGACGAACTTCAGCGTCATGCGATCGCTTTCGCCGATCGCCAGGTAGCGGTCCTTGTCCTCGTCGCCCAAACGCAGCGAAGGCGGCAAGGTCCACACGCCCTTGGGGTGATCGGCCGAATCCTTGGGGTTGGCGTTGATCTCGGAGGTGTCCGCCAATTCGAAGCCGGCCTTCTGCGCCATCTCGATCACGTAGTCCTGGCGCATGTAGCCACTGGCCTCCTGATCGTCGAGCGAGCGTTCTTTCGGAAGACGGTGGTCGACAATGCCCAGCACGCCACCGGATTTGAGCGCCTTGAACATCCCGGAAAAGGCTGCCAACAGCTTCTCGTCACCGCCGCCGCGCATGTACCAGTTATGGACATTGCGGAACGTCAGCACCAAATCCGCACTGCCGGCCGGCGCGATCGACAGCTCGTCCGGCGGGCTGAAGCTGGTGACCGAAACCTTGTCGTAGAGCGACGGTGTGGCCGCCATCTTCTCGATGAATGTCTGACGCGAATCCCGGAAGTAGGAAGATGAGGAATCGGCGCTGAAATGGGCCGCGTAGAACTTGCCGTTGTCACGCAGATACGGCGCCAGAATTTCGGTGTACCAGCCGCCGCCCGGCCAGATTTCAACCACCGTCATGTCGTCCTTGATGCCGAAGAAGCTCAGGGTTTCGTAGGGGTGGCGGTAGGCGTCTCGCTCAACGTAGTTCGCCGTGCGCGTGTTGCTGGCGATCGCCTGTTCCAGCGCCGCGTCTTCGGCATGGGCCAGGCCGCATACGCACGCGAGCAGCAGGCCGGCCAGGGGTTTGCGGGTTAAGTTCATCGTGTTTGCTCCGGGCTAGATAGGGGACAAGAGTTTATTGCTCGACGCCAAGGGCGAGCCTGACCGCCGGGAGATTATTCCAGCAAGCGATTGCACGCTTGGGGCGTACGGCCTTGGTCGCCCCTGTTTTGCTGCGAGCGGCTAAACTGGAACAGCTTTTCGAGGAACACGCCATGCCCAACGCATCGACTGCCACACCGATCCAACAAGAAGTCCGCGCACTCGCCGACCGGCTACCGGGGAATGCGACTTGGCGCGATGTCGCTTATCAGGCTGCGCTGCGAGCAGAAGCCGAGGAAGGGCGGGCGGACATCGCGGCCGGCCGTGTCGTCGATGGCGACGAGGTGCTGCGCTGGATCGATAGCTGGGGCACCGACCACGAGCTTGAAGCGCCGCGCCTGCCGCGGTGAAGCTACGTTTTACCTATCGCGCTGCGGCTGATCTGCAACGGCTGCGCGCTTTCATCGCCAACGACAATCCGCTGGCCGCGCGTCAAAATATCGATGCGCTGCGGCGCTCTATCCGAACGCTGGTCGATCAGCCGCAGATTGGCCGGGAGATCGACGAGGCCAGCGGCATGCGTCAGTGGGCCGCTGGCGAATACGTCGTGCGCTACTTCATCGACGACCAAATCCTGACGGTCAACCGCATCTGGCACGGAAAAGAAGCTCGGCCGGAATGAGTCATCGCGCGCTGCGAGCGCCCTGACAGGCGTGTGCGTGTAGGCGAAACATCGCACATCGGAGTCTCGGGCAATTTCTGCGGTGTTTCGAGGCTTTCCGAGCTCTTTAAGTCCTTGAATAGGCGCTGGGAAATGGCGCTATCGCTACGATCTCCGCGTCTGGTGCATTGATTTTGGTAAGGCGTCACCGTAATTCCCGCTCGGGACAGCCCTTCTGTCGTTGCCGGCGTCATGATCAGGTGAACATGGTTCGGCATCAGGCAATACGACCAGACGCTCACCTCGTTGTGTCGGCAGCGCTTCCGCCAATAGGTCGAGATACAGCGCGTAGTCCTCGTCGCAGTGAAAAATCTGCTGACGGCGATTCCCACGCTGCGTCACCTCAAGCTAAAGTTCCAAGTGCGACACCTCGCTGAAGCTAAGGCCGTCTCTGGAGATCGCGTCAATGCCTCGGCTTGAGTCGTTCACTGGCCGGAAAGCGGTCAGGACGTTTGTCGAATTAGACGCTTCATGCAGGATCGCGGCGAGATCAGTGCTCAGCTCACCGTTCATGCAACGTGCTGTTGCCGTGCCCCCGAATCCTCGCACGTATCCACGGCCGCGATGCGGCGCAGATAGTCCGGCGAGAAGTCATCGGTCTGGATGGCGTCGAGGCGTGCCTTTTCGTAGTCGTCCAGCATCTGAGCTTGTTCGGCGGTGACTCGGCCGTTGGCAATCGCGTTCTTCAGGCGTTCGGCCTGGGTGTCTCCCGGCGCCTCGCCGTCTTGCGCGGCGCTGTCGAGCAGGTCGGTAACGGCGGCGGCTTCGTGCAGCAGTGTGAAGGCGCGTTCCATGCGGCCAACGGGGTCATCTGCACCGCCGGCGGTGTAGACCGACTGGCTGAGGCGATCACGCAGCGCACCCGGATGCATCATGTGTTCGGCCAGTTCTGCGGTCAGCGCGTCCGAAGGCTCGCGATGCGGGCGGCCCAAGGGAAATACCAGTCGGCGTGTCAGCGCGGCGGCGAGGCGATTCGGGAAGTTGGCGAAGAAGCCTTCGAACGCGATTTCGATCTGCGACAGGCAGTGCTGCAAGGCCCAGTGGGCATAGGGCAGGTCTTCTTCCGGCTCGCCTTCGTCACGGTGATACTTGAGCACGGCGGAGGCCATGTACAGATGCGACAGCACGTCGCCGAGGCGCGCGGACAGGCGTTCCTTGCGCTTGAGGTCGCCGCCCAGCACTCCCATGGTCACGTCGGACACGATGGCAAGCGCGGCGGAGAGCCGTTCGAGCTGCCGGTAGTACGTGGCCAAGGGGCCGCTCAGCGGTGCGCGCGCAAGGCCTGCGCCGGTGAGGCCCAGGGTGAGCGCGCGCACGGCACGATTGATCGAATAGCCCAGGTGCGCCCACAAAGTCTGGTCGAAGGCTTCGAGGTCGTCGTGCCTTGAGGCTTCCATTTCCTTCAGCACGTAGGGATGGCAGCGGATCGCGCCCTGGCCGAAGATCATCAGATTGCGGACCAGGATGTTGGCGCCTTCCACGGTGATCGCCACCGGCGCGGCCTGGTAGGCGGAGGCCAGGTAGTTGCGCGGACCCTGCTGGATGCCGCGCCCGCCGTGCACGTCCATCGCGTCGGCGACGATGCGGCGCATCAGTTCGGTCATGTGGTACTTGGCGATCGCGGTGACCACGCTCGGCGCGCAATGGTCCACGGCGGAACTGGTGAGCACGCGCGTGGCTTCCATCAGGTAGGTCAGCCCGGCGATGCGGCCGGTGGCTTCCTGCACGCCCTCGAACTTGCCCACGGGCAGGCGAAACTGGGTTCGAATGCGTGCGTAGGCACCGGTCATGCGGTAGGCGGTCTGCGCGGTTGCGGCGGCCAGTGCCGGCAGCGAGATGCCGCGACCGGCGGACAGACATTCCACCAGCATGCGCCAACCGCGACCGGCATTGGCGGGGCCGCCAATGATCCAGTCCAGCGGTACGAACACGTCCTTGCCGAAGATCGGGCCGTTCATGAAGGCGGAGCCGGGGTAGTGGCGGCGGCCAATCTCGACGCCGGGATGATTCGCCGGCACCAGCGCGCAGGTGATGCCGTAGTCCACCCGCGACTTGTCGCCCAGCAGACCTTCCGGATCGCTGAGCTTGAAAGCCAGGCCGACCACGGTGGCGATCGGCGCCAGCGTGATCCAGCGCTTGGAAAAGTTGAGGCGGATGCCGAGGGTGCGGCGGCCCCCGAGTTCGCCGTAGCAAACCTCGCCATGGTCCGGCATGGCGGTGGCGTCGGAGCCGGCTTCGGGTCCGGTCAGGCCGAAGCAGGGAATCTCCCGGCCGGACACCAGTCCCGGCAACCATTGCTTCTTCTGCTCGGGCGTGCCGTAGATCATCAGCAGTTCGCCCGGCCCCAGGGAATTCGGAACCATGACGGTGACCGCCACGGCGATCGAGCGCGTGGCGATGCGCGTGACCACTTCCGATTGGGCGCGCGCGGAGAAACCGAGTCCGCCGTGCTTCTTGTCGATCAGCATCGCCAGAAAGCGCTGCTCGCGGATGTAGTCCATCACCGGCGCCGGAATCTCGCGCAGTTCGAAATCGATCTGCCAGTCGTTGATCATTGCGCACAGCGTGGCGCACTGATTGTCGAGGAAGGCCTGTTCTTCTTCGGTATATTCGGTACGCGGGAAGTCGAGCAACTGCTTCCAATTGGGGCGGCCGCGAAACATCTCGGTTTCCCACCAGGTATCGCCGGCCTCCAGCGCATCGCGCTCGGTCTGCGACATCTCGGGCATCACGGCCTTGAAGCGTTCGAACAGACCGCGCGTGAGCACGCCGCGCCGCAGCGGAACAATGTTGAACGCCAGCAACAACAGCAGTGGCACACCCAGTATCGCGGCGCCCACGGTACCGAGCAGACCGGCGACCAGCAGCGCGGCATAGGCCACGGTGACCACGGCGGTCCAGACCAGCAAGGGCGCGCCGACGTAGGCCAGCGCCCAACTCAGCGCCAGCACCACCAGCGTGACGGTAAGGCTCAACATCCCGATTCCTCCGGATTGGAGATTAAGGCCCAGGCGGTGCCGCGTGCTTGTCTGCGGTGCCCGGAACGCGTGCGGACTCGATATCGCGAGCCCGCGGAATCAGCATTTTGATCATCAACTTGAAATACTGGCTGAATTCTGCGCCTTCGGGGAAGGTTTCCGGTGCATCGCGGTGCACCTGCTGATTACCGATGAAGGTGGCGTAGGCGAAGGTGGACCACAGTTTCGCGTCGGGTTCGCCGAGGCCGAGCGCCTGATAGCACTCGTGCAGGTAGTTCATGCGGCGCGCCGAAACACGACGCACGACGGTGCCGACATGCGCGTGGTCCGAGGCGGCGGCCAGCGCCAGATAGAGCCGCCCGGCACGATGGCTGGCATTGGCCCGCTTGAACAATTTGACGATGCGGTCATAGGGATCCGATACATCGGCAACCGCGATGATCATATCGTCGGTTTCCTGACGCTCCCACAGTTCCAGGGCGCGGCGCATCAGCGCTTCGCGATTCGGGAAATGCCAATAGAAACTGCCCTTGGTCACGCCGAGCGAACGGGCCAGCGGTTCGACCGCCACGGCCTCGATCCCGCTGGACGCCATGGCCTCAAGCGCGGCAGCGGCCCAGTCATCGGCGGTGAGATTTTGTCGGGGAGTGTCCATATCGGATCCTGGGCGTAGCGGTCTCCTCCGCATGGCTTTGCCCTCAGCGGGGCCGCGCGACTCTAGCAATGCGCCTGCGTATGGGCAAACCGAACGCGATGACTAAGGACCGTGTCGACGCGGTGTGGCGACCTGCGCCGGGAAGGCAATGGCGGCATGATAAAACCCGCTGCGCGCGCGCGGTGCACCGCCCGGTGAAACGACGGACGACGACAATCAGGGATGAGGAGAACCCGATCATGAGATCAAGCCACCGCTTGCCGGCCTTGTTGATTGCCACGGGCGCCGTGGCCGCGATCGCACTGATCATACCGACCCACGCGGCGGTTTCCGATGCGCAGGCCGCGCAACTGGGCGGAGTTCTGACTCCGCTGGGTGCGGAAGTCGCCGGCAACGCCGAGGGCACGATTTCGCCCTGGAATGGCGGACTGCTGGGCGCGCCGCCCTGCTTCGCCGGCGCCGGCTCGCGCTACTGCGATCCCTTTGCAAACGAACAAGCCCTGTTCACGATCACGTCCCAAAACCTCGGGCAGTACAAGGATCGGCTCAGCGAAGGGCAACAGGCGATGTTCGAGCAGTTTCAGGACTACGCCATGCCGGTCTATCCGAGCCGACGCACCGCGTCCGCACCGCCCTGGGTGTACGCGGCTACGCGGGCCAATGCCTCGCGCGCCGAGCTGGCGGAAAATGGAGAAGCGCTGCACGATGCTGCCACCGGCATCGCCTTCCCGATTCCGCAGAACGGCCGTGAAGTGATCTGGAATCATAGAACCCGTTATCGCGGTGTCGCACTGCGGCGCTGGAACAACCAGTTTGCGGTCACCGCCGCCGGCATCGTCAATGCCGTGAAGTTTCGCGAAGACGTGCTGTTCAACTACTCGCAGAAGGGCGCCGCGCCGGACGATCTCGATGACTGGCTGATGTTTGCCGCGCTGGTGGTCACGCGGCCGGAACGGTTGGCGGGCACGATCCTGTTGCTGCACGAGCCGCTGGACCCGGAGGAGGAGGACCCTCGCGCCTGGCAGTTCAATCCCGGCCAGCGCAGCCTGCGACGGGCGACCCATATCGGCTACGACAATGCCGCGCTGGCCGCCGACCGGCTGTTGACCAACGACCAGTTCGACAGCTTCAGCGGTGCGATGGATCGCTACGACTGGAAGCTGCTGGGCAAACAGGAGCTGTTCGTGCCGTACAACAGCTATCGGCTGCACAGCGACCAGCACCGCTACAGCGAGATTCTCGGCAAGCACCACATCGAGCCGGCGCTGACGCGTTATGAACTGCATCGCGTGTGGGTGGTGGAAGCGCGGGCCAAACCGGGAATCGTGCACGTTTACGACCGGCGCGTGTTCTTCGTCGACGAAGATTCCTGGCAGATCGTGGTGGCGGACCTCTACGACCGGCGCGGCGAGCTGTGGCGCCTTCAGGAAACGCACACAATCAACCAGTACGACAAACTCCGCATCGCGCCGGTGGCGCAGGTGGTCTACGACCTGCCGGACCGGCGTTATCTGGTTCAGGGGCTCAACAACGAAGACCCCGAGGATCAGGACATGGACTTCGACGCCGGCGATTTCTCGCCCGGCAGCGTGACGCGTCGAGCAAAAGTAAGCGTTCAAACGGTGGCGTCATATTCGCGCGGATCATCGGCGATTAGCCTGTACGCATCGACTGAAACGGAGCGATGCGATGGAAACAGGAGTAGGCAGGGTT
>Ga0207893_1000023_pt1 | contig 145153 bp, 130 predicted proteins | sample MalvirmetaMSP121_FD_184233 | JGI IMG/M metagenome (GOLD analysis project Ga0207893, IMG submission 184233) | Marine viral communities from the Deep Pacific Ocean - MSP-121 (SPAdes) | ecosystem: Environmental > Aquatic > Marine > Oceanic | place: Pacific Ocean | collected 2001-06-02 | reverse complement strand
AGCGTGCTGCGCAGTTTCTTGGGCGCGTACTCGTTCATCAGTGCCACCACGTTGGGCATCAACCCGCCGCAACCGAGGCCGGCGAGAAAGCGGAAGATGCCGAACTCGGTCGGTGTGCTGGCGAAGCCGTTGAGCACCGTGGCGCCGCTGAACAGCACGAAGCAGATGGCGATGCCCTTCTTGCGGCCGATGCGGTCGGCCAGGGTGCCGAACACCAGAGCACCGAACATCATGCCGAACAGCGCGTAGCTGCCCAGCGCACCGGCCTCCAGCGGGCTCAACCCCCACTCCTTCATGATCACCGGCAGGACCACGCCGTAAATGAACAGGTCGTAGCCGTCGAAGATCAGCAGCAGCGCACACAGGCACACGACCAGCCAGTGAAACCTGCTGAAGCGCGCGTTATCGATGATTTCGTGAACATCTACTTTTCGCATGGCGAGACTCTCTATTGTTTTTGTTAGTCGCGGGTCGGGCGCAGCGGTGAGTCACCGCGCAGCCGATGTGCCTTGGCGTTGTCCGGTCAGGCCGGTCCATTTCATCTAACCGAGATCGCCACCGCCCACCGGCAGGGTCACGCCGGTGATGTAGGAGGCGTCATCCGAGGCGAGAAACAGGATGGCGCCGGCCTGCTCGTCGACCGTCCCGTAGCGCTTCATCAGGGTTGAATCGACGGTCTGATCGACGATCTGCTGGTACCAGATCTTTTCCTGCTCACTCTGCTCCGCGGCGTTGCGCGGGATGCGGCGGGGCGGCGCCTCGGTGCCGCCCGGCGCGGTGGCGTTGACGCGAATGCCGCGCTGGGCGTTCTCGAAGGCCAGGCACGCAGTCATCGCATTCACCCCGCCCTTGGCCGCGCCATAAGGCACACGATTCAGGCTGCGCGTGGCAATCGATGAGACGTTGACGATGGCACCAGCGCCCTGCTCCAGCATGTGCGGCAGCGCGGCGTGACAGCACCACAGCGTGGGGAACAGCGAACGGCGCACCTCGGCCTCGATCTCGTGTTCCTGGTAATGCTCGAAGGGCTTGGCCCAGATGGTGCCGCCGACGTTGTTGACCAGTATGTCGAGGCGGCCGAAGCGCGCTTTCGCGGCATCCATGACGCGATGGCAGTCGGCGAACTGCTCGAGGTCAGCCGTCAGCGTCAGCACCTCGACGCCCGTCGCCCCCAGCTCATCGGCCAGTTCATGGACCAGCTCGGAGCGGTCGACCAGAATCAGCCGTCCACCCTCTTCGCCCATGCGCTCGGCCACACGCCGGCCGATGCCCTGGGCCGCGCCGGTGATCACGGCGACCTTGTTCTGAAAACGTGTGTTCATCTACCCAACCTCTGGAATGGCGAGGAATTCGGTGGGCAATGCGGCGCAGTTGCCCACCCTACGGTTGGCTGTCAGGCGCTGGCGGCAAACTTTTCGTAGTAGAAATTCGCAGGCTCCAGCCCTTGCTCACGAATGAAGCCGCTGACCGCCTCGACCATCGGTGGCGGACCGCAGAGGTAGATGTCCACTTCACCGTCGTTGAGGTGCCCGGGCTCGATGTGCTGGGTCACGTAGCCCTTCTGCGGATAGGCGCTGTCCGGGCTGGCGACGCAGGCGCTGTAGGTGAAGTTTGGGATGCGCGCAGCGAAGGCCTCGAGCTTCTCCATCTCCACCAGGTCGTGGTCGTGGGTGACGCCGTAGATCAGGTGCAGCGGATGCTCGCTGCCCTGCTCAGCGATCTTCTCCAGCATTGCGGTGAACGGCGCGAGGCCTGTGCCGCCGGCCAGTAATAACAATGGCCGCTTGATCTCGCGTAGGTAGAAGGCGCCGAGCGGGCCCGCCAGGTTAACGCTGTCGCCAGCCTTGGCGAGGTTGGTCAGGAAGCTGCTCATCAGCCCGCCCGGCACGTTGCGGATCAGGAAGCTGACTTCGCCATCCTTTTGCAGCGAGCTGAAAGAATAGGCGCGGGTCTGATCGCTGCCGGGCACCTGCAGATTGACGTACTGCCCCGGCAGGAACGCCAGCTGGTTCAGCGATTCGCCCTTGATCGACAGCGCGATCGTACTCTCGGAAAGCTGCCGAACGTTGCTGATGGCGGCTTGGTAGTTGGCCTGCTGGGTCTTGCAGATGTCAGAAGCGGCCGGCACGCGAATCACGCAGTCGCTTTCGGCGCGCATCTGGCAGGTCAATACGTAGCCCTGCTCGGCCTCGGCTTCGCTGAGCGCGTCTTCTATATATTCCTCGCCGAGGTCGTAGCGACCGCTTTCGGCGAAGCACTTGCAGGCGCCGCAGGCACCGTCACGGCAATCCAGCGGGACGTTGATGCCCTGGCGATAGGCGGCGTCGGCGACGGTTTCGCCGATAGCGGCGTCGATGAAACGAGTGACGCCGTCTTCGAAGTTCAATGCGATCTTGTGAGTCATGGCGGCGCCCTCAGAGGTGGTAAACGTCGATCATCTGGCGGATGTAGTCGTTCTTCAGCACGACCTTCTTGGCCTTGATCAGCGGGTTCTCGCCGCGTGTATCGAGGGTGTAGAAGCTGGTGCCGTAGAAGTGGTCGACCGTCTTGTAGCGAAAGCTCATCGTGTGCCAGTTGAAGCGCAGCTTGCAGACGCCGTCGGCTTGCTCGAGCAGCTCGAGGTTGCTGATGTTGTGGCTCGTGCGGGTATCCGGAATGGTCGCGCTGGAGCGCTCGGTGCGGATGCGGAACACTCGGTCTTCCAGGCCGCTGCGGTTGCCATACCAGATCAGCGAAATTTCACTCATCGGGTCTTCGGTCAACTGGTCGCGGTCATCCCAGGCTGGCATCCAGAAGGTGGCGTCCGGTGCATAGAGTTCGAGCCAGGCGTCCCATTCCTTGTCGTCCAGATAGCGCGCTTCGCGGTAGAGGAAGTCGCGCGCGGTTTCGTACGAGAGAGTCATTACGCGCCCTCCACGTGGATCAGTTGGTCCTGCTCTTCCTTGAGCCCCTTTATCATCTGCTGCTGCCAATAATGGTGTTGCAGCACAAACAGGCCTTCATCCTCCGTGCGCATGCCGCTCATCTGCGGGTGCAGGTCGATCTCCTGCGCGCCTTCATCGGCGCCGTCGATCCAGTGCTTGGCTCCGCGGGACATGTCGTTCCATTCCATCGCCCGGCCGGCAAAGCCCTGCTGACAGGCGCGGAACTCTTCGAGGTCATCCGGCGTGGCCATGCCGCTGACGTTGAAGAAGTCTTCGTACTGGCGGATGCGGCGGGCGCGGGCTTCGGCGCTCTCGCCCTTGGGTGCGATGCAGTAGATGGTGACTTCGGTCTTGTCGACGGAGATCGGCTTGGCGATGCGCAGCTGCGAGCCGAACTGGTCCATCAGATACAGGTTCGGGTAGAGGCAAAGGTTGCGCGAGTTCTCGATCATCCAGTCGGTCCGCGCCTGGCCGACCTCGGCGATCATCTCGTCGCGGCGGGCGTACAGCGGTCGGTCTTCCGGGTTGTCCCAGCGGGTCCAGAGCAGCAGGTGGCCGTTCTCGAAGGAGTAGAAACCACCGCCCTTCTTGCCCCAGCCGCCGGCGCTCATGGCGCGGATGTCGTCGCCCGCTTCCTTGAGCTTGCGCTGCTGCTGGGTGGCGGCGTAGTTCCAGTGCACCGCGGTGACGTGGTAGCCGTCGGCGCCATTTTCGGCCTGCAGCTTCCAGTTGCCTTCGTAAACGTAGGTGGACGAGCCGCGCAGCACTTCGATGCCGTCCGGCGACTGGTCGACCACCATGTCGATGATCTTTTTCGATTCGCCGAGGAAGTCCTCCAGCGGCGCCACGTCTTCACGCAAGCTGCCGAACAGGAAGCCGCGGTAGGACTCGAAACGGGCGATCTTCTTCAGGTCATGGGAGCCGTCGCAGTTGAAGCTGTCGGGGTAGCCGGCTTCTTTCGGGTCCTTGACCTTCAGTAGCTTGCCGGAGTTGTTGAAGGTCCAGCCATGAAACGGGCAGGTGTAGGTCGCCTTGTTGCCGCTTTTGAAGCGACAAAGCATGGCGCCGCGATGGCTGCAGGCGTTAATGAAGGCGTTGAGTTCGCCCTCCTTGTTGCGAGCAATGAAGACCGGCTGGCGACCCATCTGGGTGGTGTAGTAATCGTTCTTCTCGGGAATCTGGCTCTCGTGAGCGAGGTACAGCCAGTTGCCCTCGAAGATGTGTTTCATCTCCAGATCGAACAACCGAGGGTCGGTGAACATCTCGCGCTTGCAGCGAAAGACGCCCTTCTCTTTATCTTCTTCGAGCAGCGAATCAAGGTAGTCGAATCCCAGGGACATGGCCGGGGCCTCCATTGTTATTGTGTCTACGTGATGAAGGCTACGGCGCGGGAGACGGCCTCAATATCCGATTCCTGCAGCACCTTTATCCGTTTTCTGCAAAACAATGGAGAGCGTGGCCCGAACAGGCCGGACGACCTTGCGCAACAAGCCGTGACGCCATAAGCGGCGCCGGGTGATCGCGTCAGTGCGGATTACGAGAGGAATTGATCAGACGTGCCTGCCGTCAGGCTGGCTCATGACCGCTGTAATCTTCTCGGCCAGCGCGTCCATATCGAACGGCTTGCCCAGTCTAGGCAGGTTGCCGGCGCCCCCTCCGAGCTTGTCGGCGTAACCGGTCGCGAGAATTACTGGCAGTTGCGGATAGCGGTTCCGGATGAAGTCGGCCAGCTGTGTGCCTGTCATCTGCGGCATGGCCTGATCGGTCAGCACCAGATCGACCTGATGTTGCGTCAGCACCTCGATCGCCTGCTCGGCAGAGCTTGCCTCGATCACCTCGCAACCAAGCTCTTCGAGCATTGCCGCGGTCGTCATCAGCACCAGCGGATCATCATCGACCACCAGCACTTGCAGCGCCATCAGGCACTGTGGCTCCGGCTGCTGGACGCTGTCAGGCTTAGCCGGTGCAACCGCACTGACCGCCAGGGGCAACCACAGCTCGGCGGTGGTGCCGCGGCCCTTCTCGCTTTTGAGCAACAGGCGCCCGCCCGACTGAGCGGCCAAGCCATGAACCATCGAGAGTCCCAGGCCCGTGCCCTTGCCAACGCCCTTAGTGGTAAAGAACGGTTCCATCGCCTGTGCAAGCGTCGCCTCGTCCATCCCCGAGCCTTCATCGGTCAGCGCCAGGCACACGTAGTTGCCCGGTTCCAAAGGCCCCTCCTTGTTATCGAAGCGGTATTCGCACGCTGAGATGGTGACAGTGCCGCCATTGGGCATTGCGTCCCGTGCGTTCACGGCCAGATTCAGTAGCGCCAGTTCGACCTGATTGGCATCCGCCAGGACGGGCTGAAGCGAAAGCGGAAAGCGCGTTTCGATGTCGATACAGGGACCGAGCGATTGTCTGAGCAGATCTGCCATGCCGCGCACCAGAGCAGACAGATCGACCAACTCGAGGTGCAGTTCCTGGCGTCGTGCATAGGCCAGCATGCGCTGGGACAGCGATATGCCCCGCTGCGCACCCTGGATGGCGTTGTCCAGCAAGGGAACGACTCTCGGGTCGCCTTCCACACGCCGACGGACGATTTCAAGGCCGCCGCGCACGGCCATCAGCAGGTTATTGAAGTCATGGGCGATGCCGCCGGTCAGCCTGCCGAGCGATTCCATCTTCTGCGCCTGGAACAGCGCCTCGCGCGTCTTCTCCAGCGCGCGCTGCGCCTCGACAGTTTCAGTGATATCACGGGTCACCTTGGCAAAGCCGATCAGAACGCCGGTCTCGCTGCGAATCGGGTCGACCACCACGCTCGCCCAGAACCGTGAACCGTCCTTGCGCACCCGCCAACCCTGACTCTCGAACCGACCATCGCGCAACGCGGTGGCGAGGCCTCGTTGTGGCGTGCCGTTCTGCCGATCCTCCTCGGTGAAAAACAGCGAGTAGTGCTGACCGATCACTTCATCGGGCCGATAACCCTTGATGCGCTGTGCGCCCGCATTCCAGTTGGTGACGAGCCCGGTCGGGTCCAGCATGTAAATGGCGTAATCGGTGACGCTCTGCACCAGCAGCCGAAACTGCTGTTCGCTCTGCTTGAGCGATTCCTCGGCCAGCTTGCGCTCAGTGAGGTCGCGGGTGATCTTGGCAAAACCGATCAGGGCGCCGTCCGGCGAACGAATCGGGTCAACCACCACATGGCACCAGAAGCGCGAGCCGTCCTTGCGCATCCGCCAGCCCTCGCCTTCGAACCGGCCCCTCGCCGCCAGCTCCAGTGTCCGCTGCGGCATGCCGGCCGCGCGGTCTTCAGCCGTGTAGAAGCGGGAGAAGTGCTCGCCGATGATTTCGGCTTCTTCGTAGCCCTTGAAACGCTTCGCGCCGGCATTCCAACTGACGACACGGCCATCGATATCGAGCATGTAGATCGCATAGTCGGTTACCGCTTCGATCAACAGGCGGTATCGATCATCGAGTCCCATCAGCGTGTTCGACGCGGCCCCTTGCATGCCAATATTCCTTGCCGAGCGATTTAGTCAGGATTATGGACCAGCGCTGCCCGCAGAGGATATGCGCAGCTGGCCGGCTTTCCACCAGCATAGGCACCCCGGCAACGCGAGAGTTCGCCCGCGCGGTTGGAATCGAATCGCTAGCCAAGCGCCGTGGGATGGCGCACAGCGCAAGCAGTTGCACTATCGCCAAGCGGAAGACTAGTGATGCTTGCGCAGTGTGTCCGACGGCAGCTCACCGAAGGTGCTCTTGTAGCTTTCGGAGAATCGCCCGAGATGGAGGAAGCCGTAGTCCATGGCAATTTCGGTGATGTTGCGAACCTTGGCCGAGGGGTCGCTCAGGCGCCCATGGATCTGCTCCAGCTTGCGTTGGCGGATGTAGGACTTCGGCGTGGTGCCAACCTTGCGCTCGAACAGCGTGTACAGCGAACGCGCGCTCATGTTCGCCAGTTGCGCGAGCTGCTCGATGGAGATGTCGTGTTTGAGGTGTTCGTCGATGTAATCGGTGATGCGCCCGAACGAGGGGCAGCTCTCGCTCAGCGGCTCACGGTAGATGTTATTGGCCAGGGTGCAGAGCAGCTTGGAGGCGATGATGCGGCTGTACTGATCCTGCAGCTGAGGCACGCAATGTTCGGCTTCGGCTTCCTGGCAAATCAGGCCCAGCAGGCTTTCGATGCCGTCGAGCTGCTTGAGCTCGTAACGGCTGGCGGTAAATCGGATGCCCTCACCGGGCGCTCGCCACTGGTTATCGGCGCAGGCCTTTTCAAGAAACGAAGCGGGTAACTTGACGATCAGCTTCTCGCAATCGTCGGAGTAGGTCAGGTCTACCGGGTCGTCCGGGTTGATCAGCAGCAGCTCGCCTGGGGTGAAATAGTGCTCTTGTCCACGACCTCGCCACAGGCAATGCCCGCGCTGCAGCAGTTGCAGGTGGTAGATGGTTTCCAGAGCTGGCGAGGTGACATGGACACTGCCGCCGTAGCTTAGCTTGCAGAGATCGAGCTTGCCGAAGGTGCAATGGCTGAGGCTGGCTTGCGGGTGGCCCGTGCGCGGCAGCTGAATGCAGTGCGTGCCGACGTGCTGATTGACGTACTCCGAGACCAGGTGAGGGTCGACCCGGTCGAAGATCCGGCTTTTGCTATTCAGCAGATTGTCCATCGCGAGGCACTCTTGTCTTTATTATGGTGAGGCCGCGCCAGTACAGCGGCGCCAGGCCTGCCCATACCTGATTCCGGGCATTGGCCGGTCGGTCGGGCTGCGAAGCAAATAACTGCCAAGAGCATAGAAGATCGGTTCGGACTTCGACATCCCAGACGGCCGGTTACCGCACGCTTTCGAAGGATTCCCTCAGGCCCAGAGTCACTGCTGCCGTGGCCTCAAGCGCTCAGGCAGGACCGTATGGGTAGCTCGTTTCTGCGCGCAAGGTGTCTGCAATCGCCTGCGCCGCCACCGAGAGTTCGTGACCGGGCTTGGTCAGGATGCCCACCGGTTTCTCGATCACCGGATCGGTCAGCGCAACACAGCACGCACCGAGCTCCAGCATCTGCTGACGACACAGCGCCGGTACGGCACTGACACCCAGACCGCTGCCCACCATGCGCCCCACCGTTGCCAACTGATGACTCTCGAACTGCACCGGCAACTGACGGCCCCGAGGGCGCAGGTGGTCTTCAAGCATGACGCGCACCGTCGAGGGGCGCTGAAGGGTAATGAAGGGATATTCCAGCAAGGCGTCCCAACTCACTTCCGTCTGGCTCGCCAACATCGAGTCAGCCGGCACCACCGCCACGAAGCGGTCGGTGTACAGCGGCGTGAAGGTCAGCGGTGTGCTGGGCTCGGGCTCGAAGGCAATGCCGATTTCCACCAGGCGGTCACGGACCATCTCCATCACCTGCTCGTTGATCACGTCATGCACGGTGACGCTGATCGAGGGGTAACGGTCGCGGAAGGTTCGCAGGACCGCCGGCAGCAGGTTGCCGGCAAAGGACGGCATCGAGGCCAGAACCACCCGGCCCTGTCGCAGCGTAAACCGCTGACGCAGCTCATCCTCGGCATTATCCCAATGGGCCAGCAAGCGACGCGCCAGCGGCAGCAGCGCTTCGCCTTCAGGGGTAAGGCTGACGGCACGCGTGGTGCGGCTGAACAACCGCCCTCCCAGGCCGTCCTCAAGCGCCTTGATGGTCAGGCTCAGCGCCGACTGCGACAGATGCAGACGCTCGCAGGCCTGGGCAAAACTCAAGGTGTGCGCCACAGCCAGGAATGCGCGAAGTTGTTTGACGGTCATCAGCAGCGTCCAGGAGCAACGGGGTTGCAGTAATCGATAGGTTGTTTCGATTTATCAATTAATAGCGCTTAAAAATCAACTTAACAAATCCACGCATCAAGGGAAGACTCAAGCCACGACCCCGTCATCATCACGATCAGGTCTCCAACAACAAGAAGGAAAGGTTTATGGCTGGTTTCGACAAGCGCGTGAATTCCTATGCCGAGGCACTTGAAGGCCTCGAAGACGGCATGACCGTTCTGGCCGGTGGCTTCGGCCTCTGCGGCATCCCTGAAAACCTGATCGCCGAAATCAAGCGCAAGGGCACCCGCGATCTGACAGTCGTTTCCAACAACTGCGGCGTCGACGGCTTCGGCCTCGGGGTACTGCTGGAGGATCGGCAGATCCGCAAGATGATCGCTTCCTACGTCGGTGAAAACGCGCTGTTCGAAAAGCAGCTGCTCAACGGCGAGCTGGAGGTCGAGCTGACGCCCCAGGGCACGCTGGCTGAAAAGATGCGCGCAGGCGGAGCCGGCATTCCGGCCTTCTACACCGCCACCGGCTACGGCACCCCCATCGCCGAAGGCAAGGACGTGCGTGATTTCAATGGCCGTCCGCACATCCTCGAGCACGCCATCACCGGCGACTTCGCAATCGTCAAGGGCTGGAAGGCGGACCGCTACGGCAACGTCATCTACCGCCACACCGCGCAGAACTTCAATCCGCTGGCTGCGGCCGCCGGCAAGATCACCGTGGTGGAGGTCGAGGAAATCGTCGAACCCGGCGAGATCGACCCCACCCAGATCCACACGCCCGGCATCTATGTCGACCGCCTCATCTGCGGCACCTTCGAAAAGCGCATCGAAAAGCGCACCGTCCGCAGCTAATCAAAAGAATAAGAGGAATAGACGATGGCACTGTCTCGTGAACAAATGGCCCAGCGCGTCGCCCGTGAACTGCAGGACGGCTACTACGTGAACCTGGGCATCGGCATCCCGACACTGGTTGCCAACTACGTGCCGGAAGGCATGGAAGTGATGCTGCAGTCGGAGAACGGCCTGCTCGGAATGGGCGCCTTCCCCACCGAGCAAGAGCTCGACGCCGACATGATCAACGCCGGCAAACAGACTGTCACCGCCCGCGTCGGGGCGTCCATTTTCAATTCCGCCGAATCCTTCGCGATGATCCGCGGTGGCCACATTGATCTCACCGTACTCGGCGCTTTCGAGGTCGACGTGCAGGGCAACATCGCCTCCTGGATGATCCCCGGCAAGCTGATCAAAGGCATGGGCGGCGCGATGGATCTGGTGGCTGGCGCCGAAAACATCATCGTGCTGATGACGCACGCCTCCAAGGATGGCGAGTCCAAGCTGCTGTCCAAGTGCACCCTGCCACTGACCGGCGCCGGCTGCATCAAGCGCGTGCTGACCGACCTGGCCTATCTGGAGATCGAGAACGGCGCCTTTGTCCTCAAGGAACGCGCGCCGGGCGTGAGCGTCGAGGAGATTGTCGCCAAGACTGCCGGTGAGCTGGTGGTCCCGGATCACGTGCCGGAAATGCAGTTCGCCTGACCGGCGTCGTTCCAAGGCCTCGTGGTGCGCACAGCGCATGCGGGGCTTTTCCCGTTTCGGATTGGAGAATCTTTCATGCAAGACGTCGTTATCGTAGCCGCCACCCGCACTGCCATTGGCGCCTTTCAAGGCAGCCTGGCGAACATCGCCGCGCCTGATCTGGGTGCTGCCGTGATCAAGCGTCTGCTCGAGCAGACGGGGCTCAACCCTGCCGAAGTCGACGAAGTCATTCTCGGCCAGGTACTGACCGCCGGTTCCGGCCAGAACCCTGCGCGTCAGGCGTCGATCAAGGCCGGCCTGCCCCATGCCGTACCGTCATTCACGCTGAACAAGGTGTGCGGTTCGGGTCTCAAGGCGCTGCACCTGGCGACCCAGGCCATTCGCTGCGGCGATGCCGAAGTAATCATTGCTGGAGGCCAGGAAAACATGAGCCTCGCGCCCTATGTGCTGCCCAAGGCGCGCACCGGGCTGCGCATGGGCCATGCCGAGCTGGTCGACAGCATGATCAGCGATGGTCTCTGGGATGCCTTCAATGATTTCCATATGGGTATCACGGCGGAGAACCTCGTCGACAAGTACCAGATCAGCCGTGAAGCGCAGGACGCATTTTCTGCCGCATCGCAGCAGAAGGCAGTCGCCGCCATCGAGGCCGGGCGTTTCAACGACGAGATCACGCCCATCGAAATTCCTCAGCGCAAAGGTGATCCGCTGCGTTTCGACACCGACGAGCAACCGCGCGCCGGCACCACCGCCGAGTCACTGGCCAAGCTCAAGCCGGCCTTCAAGAAGGACGGTTCGGTCACTGCCGGCAACGCCTCCAGTCTCAACGACGGCGCCGCAGCGGTGTTGCTGATGAGCGCCGACAAAGCCAAGGCTCTCGGCCTGCCGGTGCTGGCGACGATCAAGGCCTACGCCAACGCAGGCGTTGACCCGGCGATCATGGGGATTGCGCCGGTGTCGGCCACCCGTCGCTGCCTGGACAAAGCCGGCTGGTCGCTCGACGAGCTGGACCTGATCGAAGCCAACGAGGCCTTCGCCGCTCAGGCACTGTCGGTGGGGCAAGAGCTCGGCTGGGATGCGAGCAAGGTCAACGTCAACGGCGGCGCCATCGCCCTGGGCCACCCGATTGGTGCCTCGGGCTGCCGGGTGCTGGTCACGCTGCTGCACGAGATGATCCGCCGCGACGCGAAAAAAGGCCTTGCCACGCTGTGCATCGGCGGTGGCCAGGGCGTTGCGCTGGCCATCGAGCGCGGCTGAACCAACCTCATTGGCTCATAGAGGAGGATTAACGCTGCGGTCAGGACCGACCGCCTCGACGTATCGAAATGACTGCGGCGCACGCCACGCACGTGCGCCGCCTTAAAAAGAAGAACAACCAAGGATCAATAGCCATGCTCAGCTCCGTTACCGCTTTGAGCGTCAAGCTCATTCAGCGATACCTCCCCTCGCCTTTCGTGTTTGCCATTCTCCTAAGCCTCATCGTCCTCGCCGCCAGCATGCTGGTCACCGGCCAGGGTTTGCCCGCCATGGCCCAGCACTGGGGTACGGGTTTTTGGAATTTGCTCACCTTCGCCATGCAGATGGCGCTGATCCTGGTCACCGGCCATGCCCTGGCCAGCGCCCCCTTGATCCATCGTTTGCTGGCGGGCCTGGCGCGAACCGCCCGCACGCCGGGCCGTGCGGTAGTACTGGTTACGCTGGTGGCGCTGGCAGGCTCGTGGATCAACTGGGGCTTCGGCCTGGTGATCGGTGCGGTGTTTGCCCGTGCCCTGGCCCGTGAAGTAAAAGGCGTCGACTATCCACTGCTGGTCGCTGCGGCCTACTCGGGCTTTCTGATCTGGCACGGCGGACTGTCCGGTTCCATTCCCCTTTCGCTGGCCACCGGAGGCGCAGACCTGGAGCGCATGACCGGCGGCGTGGTGACGGCCGCCATCGGCGTCGGCGACACTCTGTTCACCACCATGAACCTGACCATCATTGCGCTGCTGGTGATCGGTCTGCCGATCCTCAATTGGGCCATGCATCCGAAAGACCCGAAAGTTGCAGACCCTGCAAAACTGCTCGACCCCGCCCATGAGGCCCTGCCGCGTAACACCCTGGCGCAGCGCATGGACGACAGCCGCATCCTCAACGTGATCATCGTTGCGCTGGCTGTAGTGTATTTCGGTTTCTACTTCGCCGAGAACGGCTTCGCCCTCACGCTGAACATTGTCATCGGCTTGTTCCTGTTTATCGGCCTGGCGCTGCACGGCTCGCCAGAACGCTACATGCGTGCGGTACAGGACGGGATCGGGGGCATCAGCGGCATCGTCATCCAGTTCCCCTTCTACGCCGGAATCATGGGGATGATGGTCGGCGCCAACGCCGAAGGATTGTCACTGGGCCGGCAGATCACCGACACCTTCATCGCCTGGTCTTCGGCTGACACCTTCCCGGTGCTGGCTTTCCTGAGCGCTGGGCTGGTCAACGTCTTCGTGCCATCCGGTGGCGGCCAATGGGCTGTGCAAGGGCCGATCATGCTGCCGGCTGGCCAGGCGCTCGGCGTGACGCCAGCCGTCACAGCCATGGCGATTGCCTGGGGTGATGCCTGGACCAATATGATCCAGCCGTTCTGGGCGTTGCCGATCCTCGGCATCGTTGGGCTCGGCGCGCGCGACATCATGGGCTATTGCCTGCTGATGCTGGTTTATTCGGGCATCGTCATTTCAGGCTGTCTGTATTTTTTCGGCTGATGCGAAGCCCTGTAGGGTGGATGTCGCTTTTTACATCCACCGTGACATCGCTCGGTGGGGCGCCACCCGGTGGATCGCCACCCGGTGGATCGATGAAGCGTGATCCACCGTACGTGAGCATGGAGATGGTGCGCCAGGGTGCCGCCGCTACGTCTTTGGCAGGTAGGCTAAGACCTGCTCTTTGAGAGCTGGCCTGCGCTAAACGGAAAACCCCGCATGTGCGGGGTTTTGTTTTTTAAGGCTGAATTGAGCCCGATCTGACCAGATCAGGCCGCGTCAGATGCGGAACTGGCGCACCAATCCACCCAGACGTTCACCCACATTTGCCAGGTTGCGCGCGGTCTGGGCGCCCTGCTGGGTTTCCTCGGCAACGTTTTCCACTGCTGTGGCGATCTGGTGAACGCTGCGGTTGATCTCTTCTGCTACCGCCGTCTGCTCTTCGGCGGCGCTGGCGATCTGTGCGTTCATACCGTTGATGGTGGCGATCAGCTGGGCAATAGCGTCCAGCGAAGCGCCGGCCTGATTGGCCTGAGCACTGCTGGCATCACCCGCTTCGCTGGAACGGCTCATAGCGGCTACGGCCTGCTTGGCGCCGCTCTGCAAGCGGTCAATCATGCCCTGGATTTCCTGGGTGCTCTGCTGGGTGCGACTGGCCAGTGCACGAACCTCGTCGGCGACGACCGCGAAGCCACGTCCGGCCTCACCGGCACGTGCTGCCTCGATGGCGGCGTTCAACGCTAGCAGGTTGGTCTGTTCGGCAATCGAGCGGATCACGTCGAGCACCCCCACGATCGCATGCACATCCTGCTGCAAAGCATCCAGCGAGGTGCCGCTGCTGCGGATCTCTTCAACCAGTGAATGGATCTGGCGAATGCTTGAATCGACTACGGCTTTTGCCTGCTGACCTTCCTGATCGGTCTGTTGAGCAGCTTCAGCGGCCCCTTGCGCGCTGTGTGCCACTTCCTGCGCCGCAGCGGACATCTCATTGATTGCCGTAGCAACCTGATCGGTTTCCTGGCGCTGGGTTTCCATGGCTTTTTCGGAGCGCTGTGCCTGGGATGCGACCTCGGCGACCATGCCGGTCAGTTGTCCGGTCATCTCGGCAACCTGGCTGACCATGGTGTGGATCTTGCCAACGAAGCGGTTGAACGAGCCGGCCAGCTGGCCCAGTTCGTCGCTGCGATCTTCCGGCAGGCGGTGAGTCAGGTCACCGTCGCCAGCGGCGATGTCATCGAGCTGAGCGCGAATCACCTGGATCGGCCTGACGATGGAATTGCTGATCACCACGCCGGCGATGCACAGCGCTGCCAGCATCACGCCAGCGATAACCAGAATGCTGGTTAGGATCGAGTTGACCCGGCCGTCGATGTCCGTCCTTACCCGGTCCAGGGCCGATTCGATATTGTCGAGATTGACCGCCGTACCCAGCGCCAAGTCCCACTTCGGCAGGTAATAGCTGTAGGCAAGTTTTGGCACCGATACCTTGTCGTTACCGGGCAACGGCGATGAGTAATTCACGAAGTAGGTGTTGTTTTTCGCCACGGCCACCAATTCACGGTTGATGTAGACGCCGTTGGAGTCGCGGCGGTCGCTCAGATTGGAGCCGACATCCACCGGACTTTCCCCGCGAAACAGCCGAACCACATTGGAGTCATGGCCGAAAAAGTAACCGTCTTTGCCGTACTTGATCTTCTTGAGGATGGCGATGGCCTCCTCACGGCTGGCCAAATCCCCTTGCGCGGCCGGCTCGTAGAGGTGAGCCACACTGCTCACACCGATTCGCATGTAATCCTCGAGCCGAGTCCGAGCATCGTCGATCATACGCTCACGGGTAGTTTCCAACTCTTCGTCGGCCAGACCGTGAAGGATTTTTGCCGCGGCACCGCTTAGGACCAATGCAAAAAGGGTGACGGGCACCAGCGCAAGAAGAAGGACTTTAATTTTTAGCGTGAGTCGCATGGATGGCATCCGAGTATGTGAGTACTTATCAGTCATCGACTGACTCAGTCGGATCTTTACGCCGGTCCAACCTCACGTGGAGGTTCTGCGACGAACAGCACACTTGCCGCGAAAGAACCACAGAGCAGCGTTTTTTACGCTCCGCTTCAAATAGCTGCATGAATACAGAATTGCGCGCGGTGTAACTGCATATCGGCTTGTTCGAGGCGAATCATTAGTGACTTTCCGACGCTGGTCGCGTTGATGAAATTGCTGATTACCTAGGTTCAGCGTCCACTCGAGGCGAAGCGAATCCAAGCGCGCAGCGCCGGCGTGTGCCCTGACGCATGCGGCAACCTGCCGCCTCTTCTTTTTGCGTTTTCCCCGATCTCTCGCCAACGGCTCTAAAACGGCCGTTTCGCTTGATTTTACTGGCTTGCCCGCCTGTCTGGACTGTTTAGACAAAGGGATGAGCGGCGCAACTTTCCCTTACAACTCTGTGTCGCAGTTAACAGACCAGGCATTGGTTATGTGCAGCTGAAAACTGTTCGCAACAAGAGGCACTTCAGGCTTGTGTGAGTGACTTCGGAAACGCACCAGCGAGCGTAGTTCGGTAGGTGATAGGTCACCACAACGTGCACCGGTCCGAAGAACGGCTGTTATTTGTTCAGGGATAGGGAATAAGAACAATGCTCTTCAATTCGATGGTATTTATCGCCGGGTTTCTTCCGGTGGTTTTACTGGGCTTCATCCTTCTCGTGGGCTCCGGCAAACAACGCTTTGCCGCCATATGGCTGACCCTGGCGTCGCTGGTGTTTTACGGCTGGTGGAACCCCGCCTATGTGCCGCTGCTGGTGGGCAGCATGGTGGTCAACTACCTGATCGGTGGCTACCTGATGCGACGGCCCTCGAAGGCTGTGCTGATACTAGGCGTTGCCGCCAACGTCGCCCTGCTGGGTTATTACAAATACACAGGCTTTCTCTTCGGCACACTCGACAGTGCCTTCGACCTCGGTTGGTCGGTGGGCGACATCATCCTGCCGCTGGCGATTTCGTTCTTCACCTTTCAGCAGATCGCCTATCTGGTCGACGCGCACGACGGCGAAGTCGCCGAGCATGATTTCGTCAACTACTGCCTGTTCATCAGTTTTTTCCCACAGTTGATCGCCGGTCCCATCACCCACCACGGCGAGATGCTCAAGCAGTTCAATGACAGCAGCACCTTTCGCCCTCGTATCGACAATATCTCGCTGGGGCTCACGGTCTTCGTGCTCGGTCTGTTCAAGAAAGTGATCCTTGCCGACCCGCTAGGGGAAAACGCCTCACCGGTCTTCGCGGTGGCTGCGAGCGGCACCGTGCCTTCGCTGTACGACGCCTGGTATGGCGCGCTCAGCTATACGCTGCAGATCTACTTCGATTTTTCCGGTTACAGCGACATGGCGATCGGCCTGGGCTTGCTGTTCGGCCTGCGCCTGCCGGTGAACTTCAACAGCCCGTTCAAGGCGCACAACGTGATCGATTACTGGTCGCGCTGGCATATGACGCTGACGCGCTTTCTCACCGCCTATATTTATAACCCCATCGTGATGCGGATCACCCGCAAGCGGATGGCCGCCGGCAAGCCGTTGCCACGGCGAGGGAAGATGAGTGTCGGAACCTTTGTCGTGCTGATCGCCTACCCCACCGTGCTGACCATGTTCATCTCTGGCGTGTGGCACGGCGCTGGCTGGCAGTTCGTGGCGTTTGGACTGTTGCACGGCTTCTACCTGGTCGTCGCCCACGGTTTCCGGGCCTACAAGGCGCGCCATGGGCTGCCCTTGGACAGCGACAAGTTCTGGCACCACGCCTGCGCCGTGCTGCTGACCTTCCTCTGTGTAGTCGTGGCCATGGTGTTCTTCCGTGCCAACAGCCTGACGGCGGCGATGGCCATGTTGACGGGGATGGTTGGCTTGAGCGAGTTGCACACCGACTTCGACAAGTCCGACTACCTCACCGTCGCCATACTGCTTGCCTTCGTCTGGATCATGCCCAACGTGCAGCAGTGGATGGCAGGCTTTCGTACGGCGCTGGACGCCCAGCCGCGCGAGAACTGGCTGCTGCGCTGGTTCCCGATTGCCATGTGGAGCCCAACGCCGGTCATCGGTATGGCCATTGGCGTGCTGGGCTTCTTTGCCCTGGCGGTGGCCTTTTCCGTGGCGCCTACCGAGTTTCTCTACTTCCAGTTCTAACCGTCCAATAACAAAGGAGTGACACGCTAAATGGATCAGCTTCTCTGGTTAGCGCAGCACCCGGATCTTGGCTCCGCCATCGGCGAGGCCAAACGGGAAGCCGACCCCTTGGTTCGCCTGGGTCTGGCCGCGCAGCTCGCCGGGTACCGCCGCGACTTCACCCTCACCACCCGGCTGGATCGGCTTGCAAGCGAGGGTCTGCGCGCACTGACAAACGGTGAAAACTCGGTCAGCTGGCTGCAGCCGTTGCGCATCGCCCTGCTGTCGTCGCATACCGTGGATCATCTGGTGCCGGCCATTCGCGTCGCGGGCCTGCAACGCCGGCTGGCGCTCTCGGTGCACGTCGCGCCGTATGGCATGTACCGTCAGGCCTTGTTGATGGACGATGCGGAGCTCGCCAGCTTTGCTCCGCAGTTGATCGTCCTGGCGCTGGATGCCAGAGATGCACCCTTGCAGCTGCCACTCGAAGCCTCGCAGCAAGACGTTGATGCTGCAGTGGCCGAGCGTGTCGACGAGTTGCGCCTGCTCTGGCGCCGGGCACGTGAGCGCTATGCCGCACAGGTCGTTCAGCAGACCATCGTGCCTGCCGACCCGCCGATTTTCGGCTCGTTCGAAGCGCTGGTCCCAGCCTCACCCTACGCGCTGATCGAGCGCCTTAACGCCGCCATTCGTGCCGCGGCCCGTGAAGACGGTGTGCTGCTGATGGATCTGGCCTGGGAAGCGGCTCGCGGCAGCTATGGCGACGGTCTGGCCGAACCGGTGCGTTGGCACCAGGCCAAGCAACTGGTCAGCCCGAACCTGGCGCCGCTGTACGGCGACCAGCTGGCGCGCATCGCCGCAGCCAGCGCCGGCCTGTCGCGCAAGTGTCTGGTGCTGGATCTGGACAACACGCTGTGGGGCGGCGTGGTCGGCGACGATGGCGTCGAGGCCATCCATCTCGGCCAGGGCTCGCCCAGTGGCGAAGCTTTCCTCGCCTTTCAACGCTATGCCGCACAACTGGCGCGCCGCGGCATCATCCTCGCGGTGTGCAGCAAGAATGATCTGAGTGTGGCCGAGGCGGCGTTCAATCACCCGGAGATGGCGCTCAAGCGTAGTGACATCGCCGCCTTTGTCGCCAACTGGGAAGACAAGGCCGGCAACCTGCGGCGTATCGCCTCGATGCTGGACATTGGCCTCGACAGCCTGGTGTTCGTCGACGACAACCCGGCCGAGCGAGACATCGTGCGGCGCGAGCTGCCGGAAGTAGCCGTACCGGAATTGCCGGACGACGTAGCCGACTACCCTGCTCGCGTAGCCGCCGCCGGCTACTTCGAAGCCGTCTCGTTTACCTCCGACGATGCCACACGCGGGCGCAACTACGCCTTGAATGCCGAGCGCAAAGCGGCAATGAGCCAGGCCACCGACATGGAAGGCTATTTGCGCGGACTGGAGATGGTGCTGACCGCCACCCCGATCGGCGCCGCCGAACTGGCCCGCAGCACGCAGCTGATCAACAAGACCAACCAGTTCAACCTCACCACGCGCCGCTATAGCGAGGCCGAAGTCGAGCGCATCGCCAGCAACCCGGCGGCCGTGGCACTGGCAATCCGCCTGGCTGACAAGTTCGGTGATAACGGCCTGATCAGCGTTGTCCTGGCGCGCCCGGATGCGTCCGTGGCCAGTGACGAACTGCTGATCGACAGCTGGCTGATGAGCTGCCGCGTGCTGGGTCGTCAGGTCGAAGACGCCGTGCTCGACGTGCTGGCTGCCGCGGCCACCGCTGCCGGCTATCGCGCATTGATCGGTGAGTACCGCCCGACCGAACGTAACGGCATGGTCGCGGAGCATTTCCCCCGGCTGGGCTTCGTTCAGCATCCGGCGCCTTCCGACAGCGAGCCAGACGCGACCTTCTGGCGTTACGAACTCAACGCCCCCCGCACACCCCGCCATTTCATCGAGGTATTGGCATGACCGAAGCAGAAGTACTCAAGCAGCTCACCCCGGTTTTCCACGATGTGTTCGACGACGACAGCATTGTGCTTTCCCCGGAAATGACCGCCAACGATATCGAGGGCTGGGACAGTCAGACCCACGTCATGCTCACGGTCGCGGCCGAGCAGCGCTTCGGCATCAAGTTTCGGACGGCGGAGCTGGAGTCGCTGCGCAACGTCGGTCATTTCGCACAGGTCATCAGCGCCAAGCTGGAGGGAAAATAAATCATGATCCAGACAGCAGATGTCCCCAAGGACGGGAGCCATGCCGAGCAGGATGCAGGCACCACGGCCCGCGCGCCGGGCCGGGTGCGTTCGCGGTATCTGCTGTCGCTGTTTGCCGGGCTGTTCGGTGCGTTTGCGATGTTCTGCCTGACGCTGTTGGCGCTGGATCGGACCGGCAACCTGCCGCCTCCCGCGTTCTCCAACATTTCCTGCGCCGACGAAAAGCTCAACTTCATGCGCGACAACCCGATTCAGTCGCCGAATCTGCTGATCATCGGCTCCTCCGTGGCCTGGCGCCATGTGGACGGCAACGTCCTGACCGAGGCATTACCAGAGGTGCGACCGATGAACGGCGCATTCTGTGGGCTGTTCGCCAACCAGTCGACTTACGTGGGGCACTGGCTGCTCGACCGTCAGCCGAGCATTCAGAGCGTGGTGATGATTGCCGACCCACAAGATTTCGCCGGTTGCTGGCGCGTACCTACCGCAGTGTTCAACCGTGAGCACGTCGACCCTTACGTCTACGAAAACGCCTCACCCTGGGGGCACTACATGCGTTACTTCTCGCCGAAGTCGTTGGCGCGCAATGCCTTGACGGTAAAAGCGCAGCGCGCGGGCGAGATTGAATGGGACCCGCTGGTGTTCAATCGCTTCGGCGACGGCCCGCTGGACACCCGCAATACTCGCGAGCTGCTCTATGGCCGCCCGGACCCGCTCGACTCCAATTGTTTCGACGCACTGCGAGGGATGAGCGCGCGCCTGGCCGAAGAAGGCCGTGAGCTGATGGTTGTCTCCACGCCGCTGCATCCAAAGTGGAAGGAAAAATACGATCCGGACGGCACCTTCATGGCCGACTTCGACAAGCGAATCATGGACACCCTCAGCGCCACCGGTGGGACCTACTGGAACGCCGACAAGGACTGGAGCACGCCGGTCACCTCCTTTGTCGACGCGGTTCACATGCGCTGGTCCGTTGTCCATGACTTCACAGCAGCCCTGGCCGAACAAATGCGTGACACGGCAATCGCGCCTATGCCGTCACCGTCCCTGGAAACCGCCAAGGTACCCTGATTGCGGTTATAGAAATACAAAAGCCCGGGCTGTCTGAACATGCCCGGGCTTTTTGCGCACTGCTCTCAGTATCAGGCCGGCATCACCCGCCCGCGACACTCGCCAAAACCGATAGACGACTGCTCATCCCGGCGGCACCGCGCCTTGAGAATGATCTCGTCACCGTCTTCCAGGAAGGTGCGGGTTTCGCCACTGGACAGTTCCAACGGCTGCTTGCCGCCCGCGGTGATCTCCAGCAGGCTGCCAAGGCTTTCAGGGCTGCTACCGGACAAGGTGCCGGAGCCGAACAGATCGCCAGGCTGCAGGCTGCAGCCGTTGACGCTGTGGTGCGCGACCATCTGCGCCACGGTCCAGTACATGTTCTTCGTGCTGCTCAAGGCGATGCGCTGCGCAGGCTGACCCTTGTCGCGCATGGCCGCAGTCAGCAGCAGCACTTCAAGTTCGATATCAAGCGCCCCCTGCTGCTGATCCTGCTCATCGAAAAGATACGGCAACGGCTGCGGATCGCCGTCGGCACGCTTGGGTTGCGCACAGCGGAAAGGCTCCAGTGCTTCAGGCGTCACCACCCATGGCGAGACGCTGGTGGCGAAGCTCTTCGAGAGGAACGGGCCCAGCGGCTGGTATTCCCAGGCTTGCAGATCACGTGCAGACCAGTCGTTGAGCAGGCAGAAACCGGCGACATGGCTGCTTGCTTCACCGATGGGGATCGACTCGCCACGCGCGTTGCCTGGCCCGATCCAGATGCCCAGTTCCAGCTCGTGATCGAGCCGCTTGCTGGGCCCGAAGCTCGGCTCGCTGGCACCCGGCGGCAGGGTCTGGCCATTGGGGCGTTTGACCGTCGCACCGGATACATCAATGGTCGAAGCGCGGCCGTGATAGCCGATGGGCACGTACTTGTAGTTTGGCAGCAAGGGGTTGTCCGGCCGAAACAGCTTGCCGACGTTGTTGGCGTGGTGGATGCCGACATAGAAGTCGGTGTAGTCGCCCACCTTGGCTGGCAGATGCATCTGGCAGCGCTCCATGGGTTGCAGCAATGATTCGCCCAAGCCCTGCAGACGCTCACGCTGAGCAGCGCCCTCGCCGAGCAGATCCTGCAGCACGCCGCGCAGCGCTTGGCGCGCTGGGGCTCCAAGCGCAAAGAAGTTATTGAGGCTACTGCCGCTGGCCGCCTTTGCCGCTTCCAACGCTGGACCATCGAACAGGCCCGCTTCGCAGGCTGCCCTCAGATCAAAGATGAAATCACCAATGGCGACGCCACCACGCGGTTCGTCGCCGTCACGGCTGAACACGCCCAGCGGCAGGTTGGCGAGGGAGAAGTCCGAATGGCCATTGGCCGACTCGACCCAGCTGCGTTGATCGTTTTGTACGGTCATGGTCTGTGCCGTCCTGTCATTTCTGGTTCTTGTCGAAAGTTTTGGCCAGGCCGGCCCAGCAGCTGTCGTATTCAGTCTGCAGCAGTGAGCTTTCCAGCGCCTGGCGTGTGGGGCGAAGCACCTGTCCGGTCTCGAACATGAAGGCCATGGTGTTTTCGATCTTGTGCGGTTTGAGTTCGGTCTTGATCGCCTGTTCGGTCGACAGGTGGTCCGGGCCGTGCGCGCTCATGCAGTTATGCAACGAGGCGCCACCCGGCAAGAAGCCGTCAGCCTTGGCGTCGTAGGCGCCATCGATCAGGCCCATGAACTCGTTCATCAGGTTGCGGTGGAACCACGGCGGACGGAAGGTGTTCTCCGCCACCATCCAGCGCGGCGGGAAAATCACGAAGTCGATATTGGCCATCCCGTGAACCGCGCTGGGTGAGGTCAGCACGGTGAAGATCGACGGATCGGGATGATCGAAGCTGACCGTGCCGATGGTGTTGAAGCGGCGCAGGTCGTATTTGTACGGCACGTTGTTGCCATGCCAGGCGACCACATCCAGCGGTGAGTGATCCAGTTCGGTCGACCAGAGTTCGCCGAGGAACTTCTGTACCAGTTGCACTGGCTCGTCGCACTCTTCGAAGTGCGCCACCGGCGTCAGGAAGTCGCGCGGGTTAGCCAGGCCATTGCTGCCAATCGGTCCGAGGTCCGGCAGGCGCAGCGCACATCCGTGGTTCTCGCAGACGTAGCCACGCGCAGTGGAGTCCAGCAGCTCGACCCGAAAGCGCATGCCGCGCGGGATCACCGCGATCTCAAGCGGTGCAACCTCCAGCACGCCCAATTCGGTAACCAGTTTCAGCGCACCCAACTGCGGCACGATCAAGAGCTCGCCGTCGGCGTTGAAGAACACCCGTTCCATCGACTGATTGGCTGCGTAGCGGTAGATGCTCGCCCCGGCAGGCTGACTGGGCTCGGCGTTGGCGACTACGCACGTCAGCCCGTCGAGAAAATCAGTAGCGCTCTCGGGAATGGGTTCAGGATTCCAACGCAGTCGGTTGGGTGTGATCGGCCCCAACTCGCTGTTCAGCTGCCGCTCGAGGCGCTGGTATTGCCCGTGATTGGCCGAGGGCCGAATGCGGTATAGCCAGGTCCGCCTTGCTTCGCTGCGGGCCACGGTAAAAGCAGTGCCGGAGAGCAACTCGGTATACAGCCCGTAGGGCACCGCCTGCGGCGAATTCTGGCCGACCGGCAGTGCGCCCGGCAGGGCCTCGCTGCTGAATTCGTTGCCGAAGCCGGACAGGTATCGAGAGGTTTCGCCCATTTGTTGTTGTGGTTGCATAGCCGTCTCTCACTTTGCGTAATGCGTTTACGCAAAAAGTAATTTGAACTCACTGGGGCGTCAAGCTATAAACAGCGCCTTATTCAAGCAGGCCGGCACAACGGGCATTGGAAACCATGGCAGACAGCAACGCGGACACGACGCCACGTCGACAGAAAGTGCAGGCCGCCGAGGTAGGCACGGACATCCTCACGGCACTGGCCGAATTGGCCCCGGCGACCTCCTTGTCGCGCCTGGCCGAGCATGTCGGAATGCCCGCCAGCAAGGTTCATCGTTATCTGCAGGCACTGATGGCCAGCGGTTTCGCCGAACAGGATCCGCTGACCAACCACTACGGGCTGGGTCGCGCAGCGTTGTTCGTAGGGCTGGCCGCCTTGGGCCGACTGGACGTGGTCAAACTGGCGACGCCGCATCTGGCGCAGCTGCGCGACGAACTCAACGAAACCTGCTTTCTGGCGGTATGGGGCAATCGCGGCCCGGCCGTCGTGCATGTCGAGCAGGCGGTGCGTGCCGTGACGCTGGTGACGCAGGTGGGCTCGGTGCTACCCCTGCTGGGCTCCTCCACCGGGCTCGTGTTCAACGCGTTCATGCCCAATGCCGAAACCGCACAACTGCGCGAAGCGGAACTACGGCTTCCCTCGGCCCCCACTTCTGATGCGCTGCTGCACGCCATGAGCGAACTGCAACGCACCCACATCCAGCCTGTGCACGGTCTGTTGATGGCCGGCGTTAACGCACTCTCAGCGCCGCTGTTCAGAGGCGATCAGCGATTGGCAGGCGTCATCACCATTGTCGGCGGCGAGCCTGGCTTCATGGCTGAAGCGGACGGCGACGCGGCGAAGCGGCTGCGGGAAGTTGCACGCAAGATCAGCGCGCGGATGGGCGGCTAGCGGTCTACGCCATTGAAATTCCGAAGCGGCTGATGCTGCGTCAATGATGCAAATTGACGGGTAGCGGACTGAGGACTAGCGTTCGTCTGTCTTTTCCAGACCCCGGAGGCATCATGGATATCCAAGTCCGACCGCTTACGTCATTCGAAGGCAGCAGCTGGGAGGTTCGCATGGACCGAAACAAGGTGACGTTTCGCAGTGAGTCCGAGGCGCGAGCATTCGTCCAGAAACTTGAGTCGCGTTTGTCGGCGCCACATCAGCTACCTGACGACCACCATCTCCAGCGCCGGGCAGGCTGACGGAATCAGATAAAGTTGCCGGCACCTGATGCCGGCAACACTCCCTTCTTCGTTTTAACCCTTCTCATATACGCAGCGCGACTCCCAGTCGCAGTTCACGGCCTGGCTCGTAACTGCCTCGAACACCTTCATAACCCGGAATGTTCTCGAAGTCTTCGTTGCTGGCGTGGTCCAGGTACTGTTTGTCGAACAGGTTCTTAAGCGTCAGGTTGAAGACAAGCCGGTCGTCGCTCAACGCCGCCCACTGAGCGTAGAGATCGTGCACACCGTAACCGGCCTTATCAACGGTGCCTACGCCCGTACGCAGCGAATCGACAGCGGTGACAAAGCGGCCCTGCCAGCCGAAACTCAACCTGTCGGTCGCACGGTAATCGGCGAAGCCGGTCCAGGTGTCGCCTAGGGTCGTGCCCAGTCCATTGTGCTCGTAGACATTCAGCGGCTCACCGTCCAGCTCGGTATTGTTGTGGTGGTAGCTCAGCCCGACGCTCAGCTGCTGCCAGTAGTAGGCGCTCTGCAGCAGCACACCCTGGGTCTCTAGCGTCCCGCCGTTGACGTAGAGGTTGGGCCTGCCGCTCGGATCGTAGATGGCATCACGCACGCGGGTGTCATAGACCCGCCCGGACAGCTCCAGCCCGCCCTGGCGATATTCGAATCCGACCTCATTGGTGCGAGCCTTTTCGGCGTCCAGTTCCGGATCGTTGCCAGAGGCGTCGAGCTTGAACGCGTCACGTACCTGCACCCCACGTAACGCCTGCGCATGGCTGGCAAACAGGGCCAGTTCCGGAGTCAGCTGATAACGAAGACTCACGTTGGGGCTGAAGCCGGCGTCCGAAAAATCCTGGCCGTCGCGGTCGTCGAGGCGGTAGCGGTCGTAGCGCACGCCCATGCCGAGCAGTAGCTTTTCGGTAGCCTGATAGCTGTCCTGTAGATAGAAGCCCAGCACATCGCCGGTTTCCTCATCCAGATCTCGGTCACCCTCCGGCCCCAGCCGAGTCCGGTCATCTCGGTAGTCGACCCCGTAGGTCAACCGATGGGCGCCCAGCTCGCTGGTGTTGCGCAGGTCCAGCCCGGCGCTGGTGGTGTCACCGATGTACAACCCATAGCGGCCGTCTTGCTGAAGCTCGGTAGAGGTATGGTAGGTCGTAACCTCGACATCAAGCAGGTCGTTGTTGAGTGGGTTCCAGCGGTAATTCAGCGTCAGAGTTTCGCGCTCCGTCTCCAGCGGAAACAAAGGATTGAAGCCGCTTGGAATCCACTGAGGACGCTGACTGCGTTCGCCCTCATCGGTACGTTGCTCATAGGACAGGCGCAACGTCTGCTCATCCGTCAGTCGCCCCGCCAGCTTGGCGAACCCCAGCTTCTGGCGCGCTCCGGTACCAAGCACATCCTGACCATTGCCGTCCTCATAGTCGTTCTGGTCCTGGTAGGTTGCGACCGCCATGGCAGACCACGCATCGTTGAACCGACCGAACAGGCTGGTGCTGGTCTTGTAGCCTTCGGCATTGCTGAAGTAGGTCCCTTTGACTAACGCGCCGACGCGCTCCCCCGCACGCAGCAGGTCGTCCGGGTCTTTGGTCACGAAACGGATCGAGCCGCCCAGGGCGCCTGGCCCTGCCGTTGCGTCGCCGGTGCCGGGCTGGACCTCGGCACGCTTTAGCAGCTCCGGCTCTATTCCAATACGACCGGTATGGTGGAAGGTCTGGCCCGGCTGGTTGGCGCCGTCGATGGTGATGTTCAACAGCGTATCTTCAAGACCCCGCAGGTAAAGCTTCTGAGCCACACCGGGGCCGCCGCCGACAGACACCTCGGGGCTGGCCTCGAATACATCCTGTAGGTCAGCCGCTTGATAATGCTCTAGCTGTTCGGCTTCGACGCTGTCGCCTTGTATGTGGCGTGCAGTTACCTCGCTGCCGCTCAGTTCCAACGGCTCCTTGGTCTGCGCTTCTGCCTGGCAGGGCATGGCGACCATCAGCGCAGCAAACGACAGCGAACCGAGAAGCGATAGCGGGATAGGACAGTGTTGCATGAAGAACCTCGGACCATTAATGCGAACGTTTCGTATTAACGATTCTCACCCACAATACCGTCAGCGCGTATCACTTTTACAACTGTTACGTTGTGTCCCCGGTGCGAGGCAGCCAGATCGTCATGCACAACCCGCCTTGCTCGTGGTTTGTCGCTGCCAGACGCCCGCCAATCGCACCAATCTGTCGTTCGGCCAAAGCCAGCCCAAGTCCAAAACCTGGGCGGTCAACGCTGACGCGCTCGAACGGCTGAAAAATACGCTCGAGCCACTGCGGTGGTACACCCGGCCCCTGATCGATGATGTCCAGCCGATACCTTTCGGCTTCGGCCTGAAGTTGAACCCACACTTTTTTGCCCGGCGGCGTGTGATCGAGTGCATTACGCACGATGTTCTCGACCGCTTGGCCAAGCGAGCGGTGGCAGCTGCCAACCAGCTCTGCTTCGGCAGGTAGCTGCGTTTCGATTTGTCGATCCGGATATTCGAAGCGTGCATCGTCGAGAATGCTGTCCAGCAAGTCCGTCAGATCCAGCGTTTCGTCACGCAGCATTGGCCGCTCCGTCTCGAGCCAACTGAGGGTCAGTGCATCCTCGACCAAACGACGCATTGCCGAACAATCCTGGCGAATGCGCGGCAGCAATGCAGCACTGTCGCCGCCCTGCTCCGCCAGGCTGACCGCCATCTCGATGCGTGCCAGCGGGGTTCGAAGTTCATGGGACATTTCAGCCAGTCGCTGGCGCTGATCAATGATCAAACCGCCGATGCGTTCAGCCATGGCGTCGAAGGTTTCAGCCACCCCAGCCAGTTCATCGCGCCGCGAGCCCGACAGCGCTCCCGCACGAGCTGAATAGTCCCCTTCGCTGAACTGGCGGGTCGCCTGCTCCAGCCTTCGCAGCGGCTGCATCAGGTGGCGATATAGCAACAAGCAGCCGCAGACCAACAACACCAGCGGCAACACCAGCTCGAGTAACAGCCGAGCCGGATACCAGTAATGCCCCGGACGCATGCGCTGCGGCAGCTGGATCAGGAAACGCAGCTGCCCATCGGCGAACGGCACATCCATGATCGGGTTTTCCTGAAAGTAGAGATGAATCTTCCAGGACGGATCCCTCCCAAGACTGAACTCCCGCATGAAGCGCTCGGACAGTTCGCTACCGGCAAGCGCACGTAACTGGGGATCGATGATCGCCGCCCAGGTTTGCTCTTGCTGCTGAAGCCGCTGCAACCATTCCTGCAGCGCCTTTTCATCGCCGGCGCGGTACAAGGCCTCAGCCTGCGCGCCGTACTCACGCAAAGTGCGCTGGTGCTCGGCATCGATGAAGCTCATCTGCTCCTCTGCCTGACCGCTTAGACGCGCAATGACCCAGAACAGCGCCACACTCCCCAGGGCGACGCCAAGGCATAGTTTCCAGAACAACCGCCGATTCATTGGAAGCTATAACCGCGGCCGTGGAGCGTCTGCAGGCGATCGGCGGCCAGCCCGGCTTCGGCCAGTCGGCGGCGGATGCGGCTGATGTGCATATCGAGGCTGCGGTCGTAGCCGCTGTGCTCGCGCTCGAACACGACCCGGTACAAATACGGCTTGGTCAGCACTTCGCCGCGTTGCAACATCAGTTGCCAGAGCAGCCGGAACTGCAAAGGCGTCAGCGCCAGGTCCTGCTCTCCGACGCGGGCGCGTAGCGTGTGTCTGTCCAACGCCAGCGTTTCGATATTCAACGAAGGGGGCTGGACTGCCCTGCTATCGGCGCTGCGTGTGCGCCGCAATATGGCATCGATGCGCAGCTGCAATTCCGTCAGGTTGAAGGGTTTGGCAAGGTAGTCATCCGCGCCGTGACGCAAGCCTCGGATACGTTCCTCCTCGGCACCACACGCGGTCAGCATGATCACCGGGGTCTGTTGCTGCTCGCGCAAGCGACGCAATACCGAAAAGCCGCTCACGTCCGGCAACATTACGTCCAGCAGAACCAGGTCCGGCGCGCTAGCCAGTGCCATCGCCAGACCACTCTCGCCCAACGGGCTCAACCGCACCGCGTACCCCTGCAGGCGAAGCAATTCTCCCAACTGCGCGCTCAGCACATGATCGTCCTCGATGACCAATAGTTCAGCCAGATACGCCCCCATCTCGACTCCCTGTCGGGTGAGCTCACCCATCGCCAGAAGATAATAATTCTCATATAGCCTAAGGGAAGATGCTTGGCCGGGCTATATGACGCGTGCAGAACGAGAGAAAAGATGGGGCGCGCTGGGATTTTTTGTTTTGCCGAGCCGCTCCCTGCAGACGCGTAGCCATGGCGGTCAGGGTCGAACACCGATGTACTCGCCACGTGATAGAAAACACTAAAAGCCGGACGGTTCGTATCACTACGGTCTGGGCTAAGCCGCGCTGTTCGTAGGGCTGGCCGCTTTGGGCCAACTGGACGTGGTCAAACTGACAACGCCGCATCTGGCGCAGCCGCGCGACGAACTCAACGAAACTTGATTTCTGGCTAAAGCGAAGCGGCTGCGGGAGGTTGCACGCCAGATCAGCGCGCAAATGGGTGCACCAAGCGTTGGCGATAGGTCAGACCGCACCGTCAGGGCACGTTTACCGGTACAACCATAACGGCCCAGCGAAGCGCGTACCGAGCAACTCTAGACTGTTGCTGGTCCTGCGGTCTCAGGTTGAGGTGGAGAACCTTCGGCAGCAGGCGCGAAACAGACTCGATTCCGGCCAGTCTGCTTCGCGGTGTAGAGAGCATCGTCTGCACGGATAACGAGACGACTTGAGTCCTCTCCCGCCGACTCGGCGCACGCAACGCCTGCGCTGATCGTGATCTGCACCGGGCCCCGTTCTGTTGAAATGACAGCACTCTCAACAGCCAGGCGCAGTTTCTCTGCGACGAGCAGCGCGCCCTCCTTGTCTGTCTGAGGAAGAATCAAACCGAACTCCTCACCGCCAAGCCTCCCGAAAACATCATGTGCGCGCAGAACAGCGCTACACCGTGCCGACAGTTCTCGCAGGACGACGTCGCCAATCGGATGCCCGTACGTATCGTTCACTCGTTTGAAAAAATCGATATCAAGCAGCACCAGGCTGAGCGGCGCGTCGTGGCGCAACGCTCGGCCTAGCTCGTTTTCCAACGTCTCGAGAAAGTCACGCCGGCTTCGTGCTCCAGTCAGAAGGTCAATGTTGACGATCTGCCGCAGCGAGTCATGCGCTCGCTTGAGGGCCGCTGTGTTTTTCAGATGACGCCGTGTCGCAAAGTACAGATATGAAGCAAAGGCCAGTAATAAGGCCGAGATGGCAGCAGCACAAAAAATCAGGAACTGACGACGCTCACGAGAAGCTGACAGGTATTCGGCGGGTGACAGCTGAACGACAACAATCAGTCCAACATCCTCCAGACGGCGGTATGCGGTTAGACGAGTAATCTCGTCAATGGCGCTCGGTCCCCGATAGAAGCCTTCATCAGGTTTAGTGCTATCGAAATAGGGACGATCCTCAGGCACTACCATCCCGTCCAGACGCGCATCCAGGTTAATCGAAGAGGCGGCTGCGCGTGGCACCCGGTCCAGACCGACCAAAGCGATCAGACCATGCTGTCCGATGTTGATCTGTTTGTAGAAATCGGTGAAGAAGGCAACCGGAATCGAAAGAACGAGCACACCGGTGAACTTTCCGTCCCTGATGACCGGTCTGGTCAATTGTATGGACCAGATTCCCGACACGCGGCCGAGGATGGGTTTACTCACAAATAGCTGGTCTTGCCCAAGATTGTCTCGGTGCACGCGGAAATGTTCACGATCGCTCAGGTCGACTTTTTTGGCTAGCGAGTCCAGAGACGTGCCAACCAACCATCCTTCTGCATCTATCAGTGCGAGCTGGCCGACCAGGGCGCCGTACCGTGGAAGTTTTGTTTTGGCTAACGTCTGAAACGCGTCAGGGTCCTCTACCAGCTCTTCACGCATGTCCTGTATCAAGGCGTCGGCGTAGCGGACGACACTGTGCACATGCTCTTCAAAGGCTATCGCCAGGTTCATCGCATCGTTGCGCGCGGCTTTCTCTACCAACTCATTTTCATGTTTGAGCCACGCGTTAAGAATGACCCACATGGGTATCAGCGTTGCCAGTAACGCAACGATAACCACGAGCCCGGCTTTGGCCTCGATAGAGCAATGTCGCAACAATTTTCAGTCTCCAGAACGGCGCCTATACAGTCAGGCAAGTACGCGGCCAGACAGCGAAACCCCTGTGGGCTATCGAATGACAGCACCATAGAGCCGTAGAGTCAAAATGCTATCACTCTTGGTCAAACCGTCAAAAAACATTTTATGGGTGACGGCGCACGGCTAGCAGAAGGAATGCAGGCCGGTACTGGGCCGCTAGCGTCGAGGCTACGTCTGCCTACGTTCGGCCGTAATAATGCAGCCTTATTCCGGGTTCATTTAACGCTTGCCGAGTTGCACACGCCCAAAGCAACGGAGGCGACGGATCAGACTTCGCGTTCAGACTCGTTCGCGCGGCGCTCGCTCAAGGATCGCTTCATCAAGTCGAAGCAGTCGAACCGCCCTGTCTTGCAGTAGCTCGTCAATGGGACTGGACGGTGGTAAGCGCAGCAATGAGCCGGTCACATTGAGAACCAGCGCTTCTCGGGTGAAGACCTCCGCGCCCAGGGAATAGAACGCGGCGATTAGCTGGCGTAACCGCAACGGTATTCTCCACTGCGCCCGCAGGGCTGATCCAAAGCTGGCGGAGCGTTCGCGCAAGGCACAGAGGATTTCGTCCTCCGTCAGTTCACCACCGCTATCCAACCACTCCTGCAGACTTCTGAGCAGAGCAAGCTCGCCGATGTTATGCAGCAGTCCTGCGGTGTAGGAGATCTCTGTGTCGAGCTTGAGTTTGCCTGCCAGCCAGTGAGCAAGCTCTGCGGCGCGCTGGGCATAATCGGTGCTAGAAGCCGCCAGATGCTTCAAGCGAGGATCCGACAAGGTGGCATTATTCTGAACCGCAAGCTGCAAGGTTAGATTCAATGCTCGCTTCACACCTAGGCGCGGCAAAGCCTGGCCAAGCGTCTTGCACACGGCACCGCTGTGCTGCCCAGCACTATTGGCAATGGATACCAGGCGAGCCGTAATTTGAGGATCTGACGATAGCTTCGATTCCAGCACCGCAAGGTCCCAGTCTTCCGTTTGCATGCAGGCTGCGACAGCAACCTGCACCGACTCCATAACTGGCGCACCGGCGTTGTTTGAGCGCATCCGTTCTAGAAAGTCGCTTAACGTCCCGGTTGCGCTAGCGGCCGGTGTGCTAACTGTACGGGGACCGGGCAAGAGTGAGTTCAGGCGAACCCGCAAGTCGCCCAAGCTATAAGGCTTTTTCAAATAGGCCTTCGGCGACAACGGACGCACGGCACGAACACTTGCACCGTCCACCCGATCGCTGATGACTATGGCGGGCAACAGCCGCGTCGCCTGGTGATTGCGCAGCTCGTGCAATAGATTTCGAGCATCCAATTGCGCCAGCTCACCGTCAGCTATCAAAAAGCTCGGCGGTTGCTTGCGGCAGACCCGGAGTGCCGCCTGACCATCATTGACCTGAACAGTACGGATTCCTGGACGCAGTGCTGCGACCAGGCGGGCAAGCTCGTCAGCGCGCCAGGGCTCGTTATAGGCAATCAATACGTAGGAGACACTCACTGGGACGCTCACACTACCGCTCCGTTGACAATGACCAGTCGGCACGCATGAGCGCTAGCCAAGCGGCCAGCGCCGGCCGCGGCTTTTCCAATATTGCTGAGACATGCGCTCGGTGGCGCCAACGACGCCACCTACGACGCCAGCATAAGGCTATGAATTACAAAGTATTTGACGGGGGACAACCCGCATTGACATCGCCGGCTTTTCAGAGCCTCTGCTGATGAGTCACTCTTCCCCAAAAGCTCGATTGACATCAGCAGAGCACTGGCCACAAACGTTCCGAAAACTACTCGGACCGCCTTCACCTGCCGCGTTTACGAAGCAATGCCAGGACGAAGAGTTGGCCTAGATAAGAAAAACCTATGGGCAACCGACCCCGAGGCTTCGCCACCCTTCAGGGGAGCAAGGCTGCTCCGTCCGTACAGTCGCTATGAAGCTTAACGAACTCAAGGCAGCGGATTGCCCAGCCCTGGCTCGTTCGGGTCGGTAGCTGGCGGGCGCTTCGTCGGGCCTGAGGGGTGGCTGCCGTTGCCACGGTTAGACCCTGGCTGCACATCAGGATTGTCGGTAATGAAATCAGGCTCAGGCGAATGGCTGGGGTTCTGGTCCTGCCCTGGCACCGGCTGCTGGTCGTGGAGTCTGTCGAGCGGATCGATACTCATGGAGCACCTCGCATTGAACGTCGATGGTTCCAACTTTCGATGCAGGCTGCGGAGATTGGTGCGGGCCGCATGTCGACAAGTAACGCATTCCTGCATCACTTGCCCCCTGAGTGGCCTGGCAATGGTCACGGGCCAATCAGCATTGTTACCCGCAATCACAACAAGACAAACTCAGGAGTTAGTCATTGCGATCGTGCACGCCGAGCGGCAGGCCCGATGAGGACACCTCCCCCGCATCTCCGTTCTGATCGATGGCGAAGCGGCCATCACCCGTTAAGACGGCCGCTGTCGTTCGCTTTAACGGGCCTGTGTCGAGTCGAGCTGCTTCCGCTTGGCACGTCGAGAAAGCATGTTCAGCATCTCGATCCCCGCCGAGAATGCCATGGCTGCGTAGACGTAGCCCTTGGGCACATGAGCGCCGAAACCTTCCGCGATCAGCGTCATGCCGATCATCAGCAGAAAGCCCAGGGCCAGCATGACCACTGTCGGGTTTTCGTTAATGAACTTGGCTAGCGGGTTGGCTGCCACGAGCATTACGGTCACTGCGACGACCACGGCAATAACCATTATCGAGACATGCTCCGTCATCCCCACGGCGGTGATGATGCTGTCGATCGAGAACACCAGATCCAGCAGCAGGATCTGCGCAATCGCAGTACCGAAGCCCATCGCAACCGCGTTTCCGAGCGGCTTGCCCTCGAACATGTCCCCTCCGGGCGTTGGGTCCATGCTGTGGTGAATCTCCTTCGTTGCCTTCCACAACAGAAACAGACCACCGGCAATCAGGATCATGTCCTTCCAGGAGAACGCATTGCCGAACAACTCGATCACGGGCTCGGTGAGTTGGACGATCCAGGCCACGGTTCCCAGCAGACCCAAACGCATGATCAGTGCGAGACCAATCCCGATCCGCCTCGCTCGTTCGCGCTGATGCTCTGGGAGCTTGTTCGTCAAGATCGATATGAAGATCAGATTATCGATGCCGAGTACCACTTCCATGGTGATCAGCGTGGCCACGGCCACCCATGTGGTGGGTTCGGAAAACAGCTGGATGAGGGATTCCATCAGGTATCTCAGGTTGTTGGCAGTCAGGACCCGTGAAGCTCAAAACGGGCGGCAGATCATATCCACATCGATCGCCGCAATAACCACCACGGCTGGTCTGATTTGTATCAAGTCATTCGCAAAAGCGCTCGACCTGCATGTAATCGGCGCTGGCACCCTGGCGATCTGCATACCGCTCGCGTGGAAACAGCGAGAAGCAGCATGCAGACCTCACATTGGTGCGGCAATTCTCAACCGGGATTCCGTGCTGCCCTGCCATGACGGATGCCTTTTATCGATTTTCCTGACCGAGACCAACTACATCCCGACAAGGTCGTTGGCCCTGCCAAACAGGCTGGGCATGTAACAGCTTCCCAAGAATAATCAGCCCAGCCGTCGCCGGTCATTTTCTGCGCCAGGCAAGAATCGCCAGCTCGGTGGCAGCGGCATCAGGTGTTGCCGCCCATACTACGGCTGATGGTGTCTGCATTGCTGTCTACGGGCGGATGGCGTCTAACAGCGCCCCTACTGGCTCTTGGCATTTGTCCAAACCGCTCAGCCACCTTGGTGGCTTTTGCCATTGTTGCGGACACCTTGGAGCGCCAATATCCGGACAACCCAATAACAACAAGATCCAGGAGCCAGCCATGCGCGACCATGCCACTGCGGCCAGTGAATTCGACTACGAGCAAACGGTCTCGGCCATTCTCAGCGGCGATCTCACCTCGATGAATGCCTGTGTCGAGTGCTGTGACCGCCACGCCGATTCAGACAAGGTCGCCCTCATCTGGGAAGGTCGCGAGGGTCAACGCGCTACATGGACCTTCGCCCAGCTCAAGGAAGCCTCGGCGCGCTTCGCCAACCTGCTGGACAGTTATGGCATCAAGCCGGGCGATACCGTCGCCGGTCTGCTGCCGCGCACGCCCGAGTTATTGATCACCATCCTCGGCACCTGGCGCGCGGGAGCCATCTATCAGCCATTGTTCACCGCCTTCGGCCCCAAAGCGGTCGAGCATCGGATCAAGGAATCCGGCGCTAAGATGGTCGTCACCGATGCTGCCAACAGCGAGAAGCTTGACGCCATCGAAGCCGCGCCGCGTCGTCTGGTGGTCGGCGACGAAGCTGGCGACTTCTGGTCACGGGTCAATCAACAACCGAGCAACTTCGAGCCGGTGCTGCTGGACGGCGAGGCGCCCTTTCTCGCCATGTTCACCTCGGGTACTACCGGGCCGGCAAAACAGCTGCATGTACCACTCAAGGCCATCGTGGCGTTCGTCACCTATATGCGTGATGCGGTCGATCTCCAGCCCGAAGACAATTTCTGGAACATTGCCGATCCGGGCTGGGCGTACGGCCTGTACTACGCCGTTACCGGACCGCTCGCGATGGGCCATTCGACGTTGTTTTATGAGGGCGGATTCACTGTCGACAGCACCTGCCGCGTCGTCAATGAATACAAGATCACCAACATGGCCGGCTCACCTACCGCGTTCCGCCTGCTGCTGGCCGCGCGGCATGAGGTCGAAGGCAAGATCAAGGGGCAGCTGCGCGCCGTGAGCAGCGCGGGCGAACCACTCACTCCCGAGGTCATCCGCTGGTTCAGCAGCGGCCTTGGCTGCACGATCCATGATCATTACGGGCAGACCGAACTGGGTATGGTTCTGTGCAACCACCATGCGCTGAGCCATACCGTGCGCATCGGCACGGCGGGCTATGCGATGCCCGGGCACCGCGTCGTGGTCATCGACGATCAACAACGCGAGCTGGAGCCTGGCAAACCCGGCATGCTCGCACTGGACCGCAATCAGTCACCGTTGCTCTGGTTCAATGGTTATGCGGGCGGCCGCACCAAGGCCTTCGTTGGGCACTACTACCTGAGCGGCGACACCGTCGAACTCAACGCCGACGGCAGCATCAGTTTCGTCGGCCGCGCCGATGACGTCATCACCACCTCGGGCTACCGAGTCGGCCCCTTTGACGTGGAGAGCGCCCTGGTGGAACACCCTGCAGTTATCGAAGCGGCGGTAATCGGCAAGCCCGATCCGGAGCGAACCGAACTGGTGAAAGCCTTTGTCGTGCTGCATGCAAGCCATCAGGCCGGCCATGCGCTGGCCGATGAGTTGCAACAGCACGTGCGTCAGCGTCTGTCCGCCCATGCCTACCCGCGCGAAATCGAATTCGTCAGCGAACTGCCGAAAACCCCGAGCGGGAAAATCCAGCGGTTCCTGCTGCGCGACCGAGAAGTGGCGGCACAGCAGCCAGCGGCAGCGGCCGCGGCCGCGGCCGCGGCGACCTGAAGCCAGCACCGACGCACACGTCAGGGCATGGCCGCGACAGGCGGCCGCTGATCAGTACTTCCGGCGCCGCCTGGGCCTTAAAGCTCGCAACGGCACGCGGTTTACTCAGCGGCGAGGCGGCCTGCCTGACGCCGCCACGCATGACGCTGACGCCCGGCGCGCAGATTGATGCCAACCAGAACCGGCGTTACAAGGATTCTCATGATCGTTTCGACGGAAGACCGCGACCTATCCACGGCACGCGGCGACGTGTTCACCCGTCGCTGGCGCGTCCGTGATTCACGCAAATCGCCCATCGTCCTGATGCACGATTCCCTTGGTTGCGTCGAACTGTGGCGCGACCTTCCCGAGCGCCTGGCGGAGGCTACCGGTCACGACGTCATTGCCTATGACCGGCTTGGCTACGGCCGCTCCGCAGCGCATCCGGGTGACTGGTCCAACAGCTTCATACGTGACGAAGCTGAGCAATTCTTCCCGCCGGTGCGGCACGCCCTGGACATCGAGCACTTCATTGCACTCGGCCACAGCGTTGGCGGCATCATGGCCGCCAGCCTTGCCGCCCATCACCCGAACAACTGTCGCGCGCTGATCACCATCGCCGCCCTCGCGTTCGTCGAAGACCGAACCCTGCAGGGCATTCGTGACACCCAGGCAGCATTCGCCGAACCCGGCCAGCTGGAACGGCTACGCAAATACCACGGGGATAAGGCTGAATGGATTCTGTGGGCCTGGATCAACACCTGGCTGTCAAACAGCTACGCCACCTGGACGATAGAAGAAAGCGCTCCCAGCTTCGCCTGCCCACTGCTGGCGATTCATGGCCGGGAAGACGAATACGGTTCGCTGGACCATCTTCATCGGGTCGCCGCGCTGGGAAGCGGCAGCGTTCAGAAGCTACCGCTCGACGGGTGTCAGCACGTTCCCCATCGTGAGCAACCTGAAACGGTGATCGAGGCAATCGCTCAGTTTCTCCGCACCTCGGTCGGATGACCGTTACAGCGAGCACTCGGTCGTGAAGCGTTAACAAGCGGCTGACGTTTGTCGTGAACGATTTAGTGCGACTTTCAGTGTTCGGTCGCCTGCGGGCGTCGCAGAGGAACTGATGCGTAGTCGCGGTCGACAATTGATCGGCCGCTCGGTCGCTTCTCGACATTTCGGCTATGACTGTTCATACAGATCCAATTTGCCCGCCTGCCAGAGGTAGCACAGCATGGAGCGATTCACTGGTGGTTGCCTTTGCGGCAACCTGCGTCTCGTGGCGACGGGTCTCCCGAGCCGGGTTGGCCTGTGTCATTGTCTCGACTGTCGCAAGCATCACGGCGCTCTCTTCTATGCCGCTGCGGTGTTTCCGCAGCATTCGGTGAGGATCAGTGGCGAAGCGCAGAGCTATGCCGGTCGATTCTTCTGCCCCCGCTGCGGCTCGTCCGTCTTCGCGCGCACTGCGAACGAAATCGAAGTGCATCTGGGCTCTCTTGATACTCCCAACCAACTGGCGCCCACCTACGAGTGCTGGACGGTTCGTCGCGAGGATTGGCTGCCGCTGTTCCCGCACACCCAACGCTACGAAAGGGATCGTGACGCCAGCGCTGGCGACCACAGCACCACGCCATGTGCCGACACGACATAACCGTCCCTACGCAACGGGACGCCCCAGGCACGCCGTCCATGAACTGGCGTCGCGCCTGGCCATCAGAGGCATCAGATGAGGCGGCCTGGCAGTGGCACACCGTTCCGTCGGCACCGAGGTGCTGCCGCTCCGCCGCAAGCCGGTTCTCAGCAAACCGTTAGCGAATCGCAACCACGATGCCGGCGGTTGCCACCCACCCTACTGTTTTTCCATCCGCGTGATGACGGAGTCCATCCCTTCGGAGTAAAAATCGAACGCCACTTGATCGCCTTTTTCCAGCGTCTGGAGCTGATCCGGGGTTGCTCTGAAGCTCATCGTCATAGAAGGCCAGCCGAGCGCTTCGACCGGGCCATGAGCAATGGTGACCAGCCCCTTTTCCGGAATCACCTTTTTGACCGTACCGCTAGCCGTCACGGTATTTCGGGCCGTCTCCTGGCTCGCTGGCGCATCCATACCCTTGTGATTCATCGGCATGCCGTTCGTGGATTGCTGGTCGGCGGCATAGGCCGTCGGCATCAGCAGCAGTGCCGCAAAGGGAATGAGCTTGATGTTCATGGCTGTTCTCCAGCGACGTTAGATGATGGGTGCGGGGCGGCATGAGACTGACGGCGGCGCATCAGCAAGTAGGCTGCGGGCAGGACGAACAGGGAAAGCAAAGGTGCGGTAATCATTCCGCCAACCATGGGCGCGGCGATGCGGCTCATGATTTCGCTACCGGTTCCGCTACCCAACAGGATGGGCAACAGACCGGCTATGATGACGGCGACGGTCATGGCCTTCGGGCGCACGCGCTGCACAGCACCTTCGCGAATCGCCTCGAGCAGGGCGCCCTCACCTCGCGCGCCGGCGTTCAGACGGTCGCGCCAGGCATTCGTCAGATACAGCAGCATGATGACGCCGAACTCCGCGGAAACCCCGGCAAGCGCAATGAAGCCGATACCGGTGGCGACGGAAAGGTTGTAACCCAGCAGATACAAGAACCAGACTCCACCGGTCAGGGCGAACGGCAACGTGGCCATGATCAACATCGCCTCGCTAAAGCGGGAAAACGTCACGTAGAGCAGAACGAAGATGATCAGCAAGGTGGCCGGCACTACCAGTTTCAGCTTGGCGTTGGCGCGTTCCATGAACTCGAACTGACCCGAATAGCTGATGCTCATCCCTGACTCGAGCTGAACACGGTCGCTGACCTGTTGCTTGAGATCACTCACGACAGCAGCCATGTCGCGGCCGCGTACGTCGACATAAACCCAGCCCGACAGCCTGGCGTTTTCGCTTTTGAGCATCGGTGGGCCGTCGGCCACCTGGACCTTGGCCACCGTTCCCAAGGTGATCTGACTACCCTGCGGCGTGTAAATAGGCAGGTCGCGCAGATCCGTTAGCGAGTCGCGCCACTCTCGACCGTAGCGAAGGTTGATTGGATACCGCGCAAGCCCTTCGACAGTCTCACCGATGGTCTGGCCTCCTATGGCGCCGGCCACGATCGACTGCACGTCCGCGATATTCAAGCCGTAGCGCGCCGCCGCGACGCGGTCGATATCCACATCGATATAGCGCCCTCCGGTCAGTCGCTCGGCCAGCGCCGAGCTGACTCCGGGCACTGTCTTGGCGATTTGCTCGATGGCCAGGGTAGCCTCGTCGATCTGCGCCAGTTCAGTACCGTACACCTTCACGCCGATAGGGCTCTTGATACCTGTCGCCAGCATGTCGATGCGGTTACGGATCGGCGGGATCCACAGGTTGGCCAGGCCAGGCACCTGCACTGTGCGGTCCAGCTCCTCCACCAGTTTTTCCGGCGTCATTCCCGCGCGCCACTGATCCTTCGGCTTGAACTGGATGGTCGTCTCGAACATTTCCAGCGGCGCGGGATCGGTAGCCGTGTCGGCTCGCCCAGCCTTGCCAAATACGCGAGCGACCTCCGGAACTGTTTTGATGAGCCGGTCCGTCTGCTGCAACAGCTGGGACGCCTTCTGCGCAGATAGCCCCGGAAGTGCAGTGGGCATATAGAGCAGGTCACCTTCGTCCAACGGCGGCAGGAATTCACCGCCCAGTTGTGTGGCCGGCCACAGGCCGGTCAGAAAGATCAGGACAGCGATCAGCAATGTCGTTTTGGGCCAAAGCAGCACCGCATCCAAGGCCGGCTTATAGGCCCAGATCAGCCCGCGGTTAAGTGGGTTACGGTGTTCATCAGGGATTCTGCCCCGTATCCAGTACCCCATCAGCACCGGGACCAGCGTGACAGACAGGCCAGCAGCCGCCGCCATTGCATAGGTTTTGGTGAATGCCAGCGGACCGAACAGTCGCCCTTCCTGCGCCTCCAGCGTGAACACTGGAATGAATGACAGCGTGATGATGAGCAAACTGAAGAACAAGGCCGGCCCAACCTCAACGGCCGCCTCGGTGATGACCTTCCAGTGCTCCTGACCTTTCAGATCTGACGAGGGGTTCCGCTTGTGCCAGGCCTCGATGTGCTTGTGCGCATTTTCGATCATCACGATTGCGGCATCGACCATCGCCCCGATAGCAATGGCGATGCCACCCAGGGACATGATATTGGCGTTGATACCCTGCCGCTGCATGATCACGAAAGCGATCAGGATGCCGATTGGCAAGGAAACGATTGCCACCAGCGACGAACGCAAATGCCAGAGGAAGACTGCGCAAACCAGCGCGACGACGATGAATTCCTCGATCAGCTTATGAGTGAGGTTTTCAACGGCACTGTCGATCAGTTTGCTGCGGTCGTAGGTCGTGACGATTTCAACACCCTTCGGCAAGGAGGCCTTTAGCTCGTCGAGCTTGGCCTGGACTGCAGTAATGGTTTCCCGAGCGTTTTTGCCGCTACGTAAAATAATCACCCCGCCCACAACCTCACCCTCACCGTCGAGCTCGGCAATGCCACGGCGCATCTCGGGGCCGAGCTGGACGTGCGCAACCTCGCCAAGGGTCACGGGCACGCTGCCATCGAGACGCAGAGGAATGGCTCGAAAGTCTTGCAGCGTCTGAAGATAACCGGTGGCACGGACCATGAATTCGGTTTCCGCCAGTTCCAGAACACTGCCGCCGGTTTCACGGTTCGCCTCATCGATGGCCCGGGCGATCTGTTGCTGTGTCACGCCTCGACTGGCCATGCGTACCGGGTCGAGTACTACCTGGTACTGCTTGACCATCCCGCCAATGGGGGCGACTTCCGCCACGTTGGGCAGTGTCTTGAGCTCATAGCGCAGGAACCAGTCCTGCAGTGACCGCAGCTGCGAGAGATCATGCGTGCCCGTACGATCCACCAGCACATACTGGTAGATCCAGCCAACGCCCGTTGCGTCAGGGCCGAGGGCGGGCTTGGCGGCGGCAGGCAGCCGGCTTTGCACCTGACTCAGGTATTCCAGCACTCGCGAACGGGCCCAATAGAGGTCCGTACCGTCTTCGAACAGGACGTACACGTAGCTGTCCCCGAAGAACGAGTAACCACGGACCGTCTTCGCACCCGGCACCGACAGCATCGTCGTCGTCAGTGGGTAGGTGACCTGGTTTTCGACGATCTGAGGGGCTTGCCCCGGATAGGGGGTGCGGATGATGACCTGAACGTCGGAAAGGTCAGGCAACGCATCAACAGCGGTGTTCTTGACCGACCACACGCCCCAGGCCACCGCAAACAATGTGGCCAAGAAAATCAGAAATCGGTTGGCGACTGACCAGCGGATTATGGCTGCGATCATGGCTGGCCCCCGAGCTTCACGATGCGCTCGATTACCAGGCCTTCATCACTTTCACGCACGCCGACACGGACACGGTTGCCCGACCGCAGGCCGGACAGCAACGAAGGATCGGCGACCGGAAAAGCCATCGTCATTCCCGGCATGTTCAATGTCTTGAATGGCCCATGCGCCAAGCCAACCATGCCGTCCTTGAGACCGACAATGGTGCCTTCGGACTCGTGCAACACCGGTTCGGAAGCAGCGTCAGATTGCTCCAGGCTCTGCGCCGTCACGCCCCGTAGACTGGCCTCCGAGTCGAGCAGGAATTGACCGGACGCGACAATCGTCTGACCGGCTTCCAGCCCTTCAAGCACCTCGGTTCTGTCATCAAACTCCCGGCCGATACGCACCTCGACGGGACGGTAGCGGCCCTTACCCTCCGCCAACATCACCAGTGCGCGCCGACCGGTGCGGATGACCGCCTCGGATGGAATGACCAGGGCCTGCTCGGCGTCGCGGTTCAAAGTCACCTGAGCGGTCATGCCGGGACGGAGTCGCTGTTGCGGGTTAGGCAGCTCGACACGAACTCGCACGGTGCGGCTGTCCAGGTTGGCTTGTGGCAACACGGCCTGGATCCGCCCGCTTACATCTTCGCCGGCAAAGGCTGGCAGGCGCGCTGTGACCGTCTGCCGCTGGGCTAGATGACTGACCTGCGCCTCGGGCACTGCCACCTCTAGCCACACCTTGCTCAGCCCATTCACGCGCGCCAGGGGCGCGCCGGCAGGTATGGTCATGCCCTCGCGAACGTCGAGGCTGCTTAACACGCCGCTGATCGGGCTGGTGACGGTCCAGACCGGACGAGACTTACCGCTCCGTTGCAGCTGAGCAATGACATCTACCGGCATGCCGGCAAGGCGTAACCGCTGCTGAGCCGCCGCCAGCAGCTGTGGTTCGCCGAGGTCTTTGAGCGCCAGATACTCTTCCTGGGCCGCTGCCCACTCCGGGATAAGCAGATCGGCCAGCGGCGCCCCTGTCTCAATGACATCCTCCGGCGCACGGTCGTAGACGCGCTCGACGAAGCCCCCGGCGCGCGCCTGCACCACCGCCACGTCGCGCTCGTCAAAGGTCAACGCGCCTGTAGCTTCAAGCGATTGGCTGATTGGCTCACGCACGGCGGTCGCCAGACGGATGCCTAAATTCTGCGTTACGCTCGGGTCGATATTTATCGAGGCCCCGTTGCTGCCTTCATCGGCATAGCGCGGGACCAAATCCATGTCCATGAAAGGCGATTTGCCTGGTTTATCGAACTTCTGCTGGGGAACCATCGGGTCGTACCAGTAGAGCACCACCTTGCCCTCGTCAGCAGGGGCTTGCGCGGAGGCTAAGGCGGACAAGGTGATTGCAGTCGCGCCGATCACCAGGCTGAGGACGAGGGCCAGCTGCTTTGTCTGGAAGCTCATGGTCGGGTATCTCCAAAGGCGAAATGCAGGCGGGCGTTGCTCAGCGCGAGGTCTCGAGACGTGTCGATGCGGCGCAGACGGGTCTCGACAAGCTGGCGCCGCGCATCAATCACGGCGGTCAGTTCGCCTTTCCCCGAGCGGTAGTCGGCCATGGCAAGCTGGACCTTTTGTTCAGCGAGCGGCTGCAGGGTCTGCTCGAGGCGATCCAGTACCCGCGTCAATCGCTGGTATTCAGCCAGATCGGTGGTCAGTTGCTGGTCATGCATGCGCAGCGTGTCTTGCCGCTGAGCCTCGACCTGAGCAAGCCGAGCCCGCTCGGCGGCGATTTCTGGGTCCTGCCGCGAGCCGGCGAACACGGGCAGGTCGAAGCTAACGCTGAGATTGACCATGTCGCCGTATTCCCGACCACGACGCAGGTAATCGACGCCCCAGCTCCAGTCCGGGGTTTTCTCGGCAACAGCCTGGCGGATCCTGGCCTCTGCCTCGCGCGTCATCGGATCGAATGCGAGCAGTGTCGGGTGGCTGTTGAGGTTGTTCTGATAATGCTCGACGTCGGCATGCCACCGCGGCCAGTCACCGGTCAGCGGCTGGCCTGCCGAAGCGCCTACCCACCGGCGCAGATCGGCCCGGGCAACGGCCTGGTTGCGCAGCAGTTCATCCTCCTGCTCTGCGAGCAAGGCGGCTTCCTGCTTGGGTAGCACACCGTCCGCGGTTTGGCCGCGGCCCCCTGCTATGCGCGCCTGAACGGCTTTGGAAAAAAGCTTGTTCTCGCCGTAGAGCTGCTTGAACAGACTCAGTTTTTGCTCGACTGCGAAGCGAGCGATCCATGCCTCGGCGGTCGCTTGCCGAACGCTGAGACGCTCCATAGTTTGCTGGACGCCTGCGAGCGCAACGCCGGCCTGCGCAGCCTCGACACGGGCCTGCCGCTTCGCTCGATTCGGTACCTCCTGCATGACCCCAACCATTTGCATGGTCATGGCCTCTTCGCCCAGCCGCCAGCGTGTGTCGCCTTCGATAGGTACGTTTTGCAGTCCTAGTTTGAGCTTTGGGTCAGGAAGCTCGCCTGCCGGAATCGCGGCACTGCGAGCAGCTTGTAGGCTGGCGGCTTGCGCGACCAACGAAGGCGCCTGTTGCTCGGCCAGACTTAGGGCCTCTTCCAGCGTCAGAGCTGGCACAGACCCGGGGAACGAGAATGCGCCAATGATCAGGGCCGCCACGTGGTGGGGCGCCCGGCAAATGAGGGGTTTCATCGAAATGGATTCCTGATCTTCCATGCGGGCCAAAGGGCACGCGGCAGTCGGCCCGAATGCTCACATTCGGACGGATTTCTAGAATTTGATCGGAATCAGACGCGGGGTGGGTGCCAGACGGCATCCAGAAGACGGGAAGGCATCAGGTCGTTATAGGGTGCGGACACGGGCTTGGCTGCCGGGATCACATTCGCCTTCACAGCAACAATCTGAAGGAGGCTGGCGGTTTTGCATTCCTGTCCGGTCTTACACAGGGTTGCTTCTTGATCGCGCCCAGTGTGGCAATCATCCTCGGCACCTTCCATGCCGACCATTCCATCCATGTGCTCTATATCAGCCATCGCGTGATGCACTGACGATCCCGCCGGCATGAGCAGTTGCGCCATCCCATTGATCGGAAGCGTAAGTGCCAGTAGCAGGATAAGGAAGGAGCGCATGTTAACGGTCATGGGCTTAAGCCTAAGCGGCAGCGCATAAGCGATCAATAAGACAATCGGTCGCGGCGCACGCTGGTGATAGCGCACAAGCTGTGCCCGATACCTATGCATGATGAGGGCGACATGCGCTGGTCTCAGCTGGCTTCGCCGCTATGACAGGTCCGCGTCGCAGTGCCGTTTCGATACTGAGAGGAGTCAACTCAACCAAAGCGGCACCAACATCAGCTGGTGCCCTTAGGGTGCTCTCGAACGGCCATCAAGCAAACCGACCGATCGGTTCGGCAACCGGAGCCGGTTGCCGTTTCGGCAGTTACTCGGTGGTGCTCAGCACTCCGCGTTGGATCTGGTCACGCTCGATGGATTCGAACAGCGCCTTGAAGTTGCCTTCGCCGAAGCCACTGTCACCCTTGCGCTGGATGAACTCGAAGAATACCGGGCCCAGCACCGTGCCTGAGAAGATCTGCAGCAGCAGACGCTGCTCGCCGTTCTCCTCTGCGCCATCGAGCAGGATGCCCCGTGACTTGAGCTCTTCCACGGGCTCACCGTGGTTGGGCAGCCGCTCTTCAAGCATCTGGTAATAGATTTCCGGCGGTGCCGTCATGAAGACTGTGCCGCCGGCCTTCAGCTTGTCCCAGGTCTCGATCAGGTTGTCGGTCAGGAAGGCGACGTGCTGAATGCCCTCGCCGTTGAACTGCATGAGGAATTCCTCGATTTGTCCGGCGTCCTTCGACGACTCTTCGTTGAGCGGGATACGGATCATGCCGTCCGGCGCAGTCATGGCCTTCGACGTCAGGCCGGTGTACTCACCCTTGATGTCGAAGTAGCGGATTTCACGAAAGTTGAACAGCTTCTCGTAGAAGTCCGCCCAATAGGCCATGCGCCCGCGGTACACGTTGTGGGTCAGATGATCGATGAGCTTCAGGCCCGCTCCGACTGGATGACGCTCGACGCCTTCGAGGAATACGAAATCGATGTCGTAAATCGAGCTGCCCTCACCGAAGCGGTCGATCAGATACAGCGGCGCGCCGCCGATGCCCTTGATCGCCGGCAGACGCAGTTCCATCGGGCCAGTCGGCAGCTCGATGGCCTGCGCACCCAGTTCGAGGGCACGTGAATAGGCCTTCTGTGCGTCCCTTACGCGGAATGCCATGCCGCACACGGACGGTCCGTGCTCAGCCGCAAAATACGCCGGAAGCCCCGTTGCCTCGCGATTGACGATGGCGTTGATTTCGCCCTGACGGTACAGCGCCACATCCTTCGAACGATGGTTGGCGACATGGGTAAAGCCCATGCTTTCCAACACGGGCTCGATGACGTTCGGGGTGGGCGAGGCAAATTCGATGAACTCGAAGCCCATGAGGCCCATTGGGTTTTCAAACAGGTCGGCCATGATTGGCTCCTTGGAATAACGGTACGTTTGGTGGTTGACGTCATGCGGAGGTCAACCCGGTGGCGCACAGGAAATCCCACGGACACTGCGACCCAGATGGTCGCCCAGCGTCAATCGAAAGCCCAAGATCTTCATTTCAACGGCTCATCCAGGCGTCAAGCCTGATTGCCACCCTGCCCTGCGCGCTGCGCTTTGGCTGGGTTGGTCGACGCGTATCGCCAGCCGCCAATCGGCCAACCGAAGCGATCAAGCTCACCGAGCGGGTGGTCGCCTGAGCGGTGTGGGGACGAGCGGACTCGATGAAGCGGAAGAAAACTGATGAATCCATATTCGTTGCCATGGCTGCATACAAGGTGCGCCGCATCTGCGCAGCGCTCTATTATTTTTTTGCGTAATTCGATTACGTTTAGCGAAATCTGCGGGACCCATGCCCAACTGTCAAGCCTTGTGTCGCGCCACTCATCTCCCGTCCCGAACGATTTCCCCTATGTTGCTGCCGAACCTAAGACCAACGAAACGAGCCATAGCGGCATCACACAGGCTAGTCAGGCTGGAGCAGCCCCTTTTGGGCAGCGTTGCCGCCACTGGACCCGTTTCCGCCCTCGACGGGCACCACGCTCAACGGCTGATCACTATTAAAGGAATGACTATGAATCTATTCGACAAGAACGCCCCGCAAAACGTGCATGGCTGGGAACGCAGTGCCTCGGTGGCAGGCGGCCTGGTGATGCTGGGCCGAGGTTTGCGGCGCGGCGGTTTGACCGGCCTGCTGCAGCTCGCAATGGGCGGCATGGCTCTGGCTCGCGGTATCAGCGGCCGATGCGAGGCAAAACGTATTCTGACCGCAACCGAGCAGCCGCCACATCAGGTCTCTCCTGACAAGCAGCGCTACAGTCACATGCCATTGGACTCGGAAGTGCACAGCCCCGATTTCGCCGAGCCAGGTGTGACCCTTCCGGACACCACTCCGATGGGCCACGAAACGCATCCGGGCGAGCGCCGTGGCGCTCCGTGAAAGAGTGCGATTGCCGAACTGCCACCCGATACAGCCATTGAGCTTTTCGCTGCTGCAGTCCGGCGCCAGCGCATATTGGCGTTGAGTTTGTGACTGGCTGAAAAATCGGTATCAATCTGCCGTCTGGCGGTTAGTTGCACCTCCGCCGAATGGCAATTGTCAGCATTATGACGCCGTGCTATCTATGCGACGTATTTTTGTCACACCCCTGTGACATCAGGAGACGTCCATGGATTGCATCAAGGCAGATAACGAAAGCATGAATCACTGGGGAGTTGTTTACTCCTATGGCAGCGTGCTCACGGTATTCGACAACGAGCAGGATGCTCGAACAGAGGCCATCGGCTTTGGGGGTGCCGTGGTGCGCTTGGCGTGCAACCTTTGGAACACCCTCAATACGACCGCTGAGGTCAGCCCGGGCCCAGACTCAGCTGTGTAAGCCAGCCGATCAAGCCAGCAGGGTGAAACCATCTTCGTCGCCGGCCGACCTATCGTCGGCCAACGGCGCAGACGCTGCGGTTGGCAAAGGCAGATTTGTAGCGCGAGATTCGTGGTGATATGGGACGAGGCCGGTCCCGGTCCGCTGAAACTCCATGAAGCCGTACCCGTCAGCCCACACCTCTGCCTCGTCCCGGGCTCTCACGGCAGGGCCTGACACAACATCGCTGGCTCAGCCTTTGTTTTAACCTGCTGCAGCATTTTCTGCTGCTGCTGGAAAATGATATCCAGCACTCGACTCGGCTGAACCTCGATGTCGTCGAAGGTGATCAACTGCCCTGGCTCAACCGGTCGTTTGAGAACCGTATTGCGCAACAGACCAATAGGTACGTGGTCAAGCTCGTCGGCAAGCTTCACCGCTTCGCCGCGAACGTCGAATCCGCCGATGCCTCGGACGATCATCTCTCCCGGCTTCATTGGACGTTTGGCTATGGCCGCAACACCCAGGGTGGGCGAGACAGAATTGTTCAGCAGCACGCCGCCGCCAGCCAATACCCGGCGAACGGTTTTGCCAACTTCCAGCGAGCACAGGTGGAACGGTCGTGTCAGCACGTAGTAAGGACCGGGACCCAGCTTGAAGTATTCGATTGCTGGCGCCTGCATCTCATCGTGTCTGCATACCAGGAACACGCCGCCGGCCGAGTAACCGTTGGGCAGAACATAATCGACGATCGGCTGGCCGACGCCCTCGGCAATCAGGCCAAGTACGTTGCCACTGACATTGAGATCGGTGGATGCGAGCCCTTCCAGGCCGCGTCGGGTGATGGTCGCGCCAAACCCGTTGCCGACCACGACCTGCTCGATCTGCACCTTGGTGCCGTCGGTGAAGGACGTGGTCTGCTCAATGCTGATGCCCTGCCGCTTGGACCAGTAAGCCATGTCCTCAGGGCTGGGATTGTGGTTCAGGTAACCTTTCATGTTGCCGTACACGAGCGGCAGAAAGCCCATCTGCAGGGCCTCTTCGCGCAGTGCGGCGAGCGAGCCTGGCTGATCCCCTTCGGCTTCGGTCAGGAACCCCTTGCCCGAGAGGTAGGACCCAGTGGTGACCTGAAGCTCGGCATTGATAGTGACGACTGGTACCCCGGCCTCGAAGGCACGCTCGATCACTTCGGTACCGAAAAACACATCGCCCGTACACTCAACGATCACATCCGAGTTCGCAATCAGATCGTCAATGGAGTTCGTCAGCACCTCGGCCAACGGGAAGCTGCTCAATGTTCCGACGTTTCTGCGGGTCAAAACCCGGCTTATTCGCAGATCGCTGTAGTGCTGCATGATCAGACGAACGAAACAGTGCGAGATCATCCCTGTACCCGAAACACCTACTCTTTTAATCGCTGCGTCTGTCATGGCGACATCCCTTCGAAAAAGTCCTGCCCCTCGGACCGTAATATTTAGAAAAAGTTTTCTTTTGTGATGCGAGTCTAGTCGCCGGTGGCCGAGCGTCTGGACGAGGACAGCTGTGCAGGTCGTTCCTTGATGCAGAACGGATAAGCTTTGTACGGAACCCGGCTTGGCGAAGGCCCGAACGGCACGACCGGCATATCGCTGATTCGACGAATCACATGCCGCAATTCCTCTCGCCAGTGCTTGGGTCGAATGCCGAAGGTCTCCTCGATGAGCGCACAGTCGAGCACCGACCATGCAGGTCGCATCGCTGCGCGTGGGAGGCTCGAGCTAGGTACCGGCAGCACACGCGGCGCGGTGTCGATCAACCCGGCCGATTCCGCTTCCTGGAAGATCTGAGTGGCGAATTCGGCCCAGCTGCACGGTGAAGCACCGCTGTAGTGATACAGCCCCCATTCCAGATCACCGTCGCGGCAATAACGCAGCGCCAATTCAATCAGGACGCGTGCAACGCTACGGGCACGGGTCGGGCAACCGACCTGATCACTGACGACCGACACTTCCTCGGTCTTGTTGCTCAGGTTGAGCATCGTCTTCACGAAATTGTTTCCGCGCTCCCCATAAATCCAGCTGGTTCGCAGAATGAGGAAGCGGTCCAACGTCTGACTGATCGCCATCTCGCCCGCACGACGCGTGGAGCCGTAGACGCTGTTGGGTGTCGGCTGGTCGGTTTCACGGTAGGGTTTGTCAGCTTCGCCGGAGAAGACGTATTCGCTCGACAGGTGGAACAAGGGAATATCGAACTGCCGGGCGGCGGCGGCCAGGTTAGCTACACCGTCGCGATTGACTGCTTGCGCCTGCGCCACCTCTGCCTCGGCGTGGTCCAGGTTGGTGTATGCAGCGGCATTGATGATCAAGGCCGGCTCATGGCGCTCAATGGCCTCACGCACCTGCTCCGCGCTGGTAATGTCCAACGCTTGGCGAGACAAGCCGATGGCTTCCAATCCAAAGCTCGCAGCCTGATTGATGAGGCAGTAACCCACCTGCCCTTCAGCGCCGCAGACCAGAATCCGCAGATTGGACTGCCTGTCATGAGCGGGCTTATCGGTGCAGGGAGCAGCAGCGGCATCCGGCGGCCGTTGCTCAGCTAGCTCAGTTGCCTCAGTTGGAACGTCTGTCCGCTTTGGGAGCAGCTCACGCACGGTCACCCCCAGCGCCTCAACCGGCGCATCGGCCGATTCAGGGGAAGGCGAGAAGCTGACACTTTCCACCAGCCCGGAAAGAATGATGCGTGCCTTGGCGAACTGTCCTCGCAGCAGCATTGCCGCAACCAGGCTCAGCCGCGAGGAGAACAGACCCAAAACGCGTCGTTTGCGGAAATATTGGCGTGCGACAAAGATCTCGTTTCGAACCAGGTGCCGGTGCAGCGCAATCCGGCTCGGGTCAGGCTCGCGCAGGATGTCGATCGCGCCACTGACGCGTCGCAGGTGCAGTACCTTGCTGGCGACCACAAGGTAACCCGGCGTCTTCTGGCTGATACGCAGAGTAAACTCGGTGTCGTCCCCCCACATGAACATGGGGGCCAAAGGCACCCCATGCTGAGCCAGTGTTTCTCGCGGTACCAGGATAGAGACGTAGGTGGCTGGTCGCACTGGCACTACACCGAGGTGCAGCAACGCGGGCCAATTTTCGTAATCAATGGCGTTGGTACGCTCATCGATTCGCGGCACGTTGGTGAGCAAACCCGCCTCGGTAAACGCCCTCGACAGCAAGAAGGAGCGTGGCTGTTTGTGCTCGGCGAGCCGCTGATCCGCCTCGAGCAGTTGTTCCAGCGCATCCGGCTCTGGAATCACGTCATCGTCCATCATCCAGACGAAGTCAGCTCCTTGCTGATACGCGATGCGAAACCCGGCACTGAAACCACCTGATGCACCGGTGTTCCGGGACAGTACATAGACCTTGAGATTGGCGATGTCTGACTCGAGCAGCATCTCCTCGGTCCCATCGTTGCTGGCATTGTCGACCACGATGATGGCGTCGCAGGGGCGGCTCTGGGCACCGATCCCATCCAGACAACGCTTAAGCAAATCCTTGCGTTTATAAGACAGTACGACAGCGTAAATCTTATCCATTGGTGCGCTCAGCAACTTGAGTAGGAGGTAACAACCTGGCAGGGGTGAGCTGCGGTGCGTAGCAGCCTTGAGCCACGACGCTCAGCTCTGACCCAGGAAGACGAACGGGGTTCAGTGAATTGCAACAAGATATGGCCGGCTGTACGACAACCCATACGGCGCACGTTGAAGGCTGTGGAAGACACGTCTATGCACCGGCATTGCTGGCGATCGGCACGGCGCGTGGTTGCTCAGCCAGATCATCGGCGGGTTGTTCTAAGCGGCCCGTGACGAGCTGATTCGACGATCTGTCCGACAGGTCGATTGGCGGCCCGAACTCGCCGCGCCTACCCGGTTCAGATGAATAAGTCACTAAAACGGAGAAGCAGAATGAAGAGACCTCTATCAGCGCTGATCAGCTTGGCGTTTGCTCTGCCTGCGCTCGCTCAGGAGCCTCTAGTCGTTACCCGTTTGAACGGCATGAACCTCGAAGTCGAGGAGCTTGGAGTGCCGCAGGCATCCTCGGATGACGTTGATTTAAGGGGTGTTCCAGCGATCAAGGTGACCAATCACAGTCGGGAAGTCGCGTCGTGCCAGTTCCACGCTCTGCCCGAAGAAACCGTGATGACCGCATCGCCGGCGATGTCGATCAGCCCAAACGAACAGGCCGTGGCGAGGGTGCCCGGCAAATATTCCAGTGGTGGCCCCATCGCGTTGCTGGTGTGCCGGCCCGAGGGCGCCTAGGTGCGTTGAGCGCGCACCAGCACAGACCGCCTGCCGGAACGGGCGCCACAACCGCCAACCTTCCGAAGATGCAGATCAGGAGATCGCTATGAACAGATCCCATTTGATGTCACTGGCGTTGACCGCATTACTGGCAAGCGCCGCCCAGCCAGCCCTGGCGCAGTGGCCAGCCGGCACGCCGAAGGACGATACCGGTTCACGTCCAAGCCCAATGGGCACGCCCGCGCCGATGGAGAAGCTCGAAACTCACCGCAACGAGCAGGGACAGATCGTGACCGAGGATGGCCGTGTCGTTAAGGGTCTGCCGGAGAATGACAGCGTGCCTAACCGCAACATGCATCGTACCGAGCAGGAAACCGTGACAGAGGACCCGGCGCATTACTCCGCCACACCGGGAGAAATCGAATAGCGTCCTAGGTCTGGACACGCTGTCCGTTGCGGCCTACCGATCTCGCCAATACCGCGGCATCACGCCGGGTGGTCCAACCACCCGGCCCAACCCGAAAAGCGTCCCGTGCTGCAATTACATGATCGTTTAGCTAGTTGTCCGCTGAGCGTCCTGGCATCACCACCCCCTTCTCTTTCTGGCGCGGCGTGCAGCAACAGCGCTGAACGCTCCCCCTCACCCCGGCACAGCCGTGTGTCGGTAACCGGCGCTTTTCCAGAACTCTGTCTGCTGACTGGTTACGAAATTAATGTCAGCGCCATCCTCTGGTGATGACTACCCAGAAATTTGCAGAGGAGAAGCAGCATGAACACCAAATGGCACAAAACGATCGGCGGTCTCGTTGTAGCGGCGGCCCTTGCGGGCGGCTCGGCCATGACCTACGCCGCGGAGATGGACTACAACACTTGGGATGCCGACAAATCTGGCTCTGTGGACTACAACGAATGGGGCTCCCGCTTCGACAACGATGGCATGTTTTCACGCTGGGACTCGGACAGAGATGGAGTCCTAACCAATGACGAGTACGGTCAAGGCGTCTACAACACCTACGACCGCGACAAGAGCGGTGACTGGAACGAAGACGAGTACAACCGGTTCCGCGATGATTCTGACAACGAAGGCTGGCTCGACCTCTGACATCGTTGTTCGAGCCTCCATCGGGGTGTAGCCGCTCTCTCTCGGGGCGGCTGCACCAAACCTCCATCCCACCTCTTGCGAGAGAGCGAGCGGCTCGGCTAACGATTGAACGTCCAGCGCGCAACAGGCTCCCACGTTGATCTGCTGATCGACTCAAGGGAGAACCTCTATGACTCAACAATCGCAACACAACCGCAGCATTCGCCTCGCTTCGCGCCCGCACGGTGCGCCAACGTCCGACAATTTCCGCATGGAATCCGGCACGGTACCGAGCCCTGACAACGGGCAACTGTTGCTGCGTACTGTTTACCTCTCGCTCGATCCCTATATGCGCGGCCGCATGAGTGCCGGGCCGTCCTATGCGCCCCCTATGGAAGTAGGAGATGTGATGGTTGGCGGCACGGTTTGCCGGGTCGCCGAGTCACGTCATCCCGACTACCAGGAAGGTGACTGGGTACTCAGTGGCAATGGCTGGCAGGACTATGCGTTGTCCGATGGACAAGGGCTGATCAAGCTCGCCCCTGATATGGCGCATCCCTCTCACGCCCTTGGGGTTCTGGGCATGCCGGGCTTTACCGCTTACATGGGCCTGCTCGACATCGGCCAGCCCAAGGCTGGGGAAACCCTGGTTGTCGCTGCAGCCACCGGGCCCGTTGGGGCAACGGTCGGGCAGATCGGCAAGCTGAAAGGCTGCCACGTGGTCGGTATCGCTGGCGGCGCTGAAAAATGCCGGCATGCGGTCGAGACGCTTGGCTTCGATGCCTGTATCGATCACCGGGCCAGCGACTTCCCACAACAACTGGCCCAACACTGCCCGGGCGGTATAGACGTCTATTTCGAGAACGTCGGCGGCAAGGTATTCGATGCCGTGCTGCCGCTGCTCAACACCAGCGCACGCGTGCCGGTCTGCGGAGTAGTCGCGCAGTACAACAGCACCGATCTGCCGGATGGGCCGGATCGCTTGCCATTGCTGCTCGACACCCTTCTAAAGAAGCGCATGCGCATGCAGGGCTTCATCATCTTCAACGACTACGGCCACCGCTACGACGAGTTCGCCCGTGAAATGGGCGCCTGGTATGCGGAAGGCAAGATCAAATACCGCGAGCAGATCGTCCAGGGGCTGGAAAATGCGCCCGAGGCATTTATCGGTCTTCTCGAAGGCAAGAATTTAGGAAAGCTGGTGGTGCAGGTCGGCGAGGCGTGATCCCGTTCGGCATTTGCACACCTACGACAGCACGTTGCCCCGTAGGCCCAAGGGACGCGTCGCCTTGCTCACCCAACGGCAGAAATGCATACGCCAGGCGCTTGCCTGGCGTATGCACCGCCTCGTTTTCGAGCACGCTCGCTCCTGCACGGAATACTTGCTCGCGGGTACCTGCTGTATGAGCGAGCTTGCTGGCGAAGCTTTTGATGCTTGATATGTAAGCTGTAGCGCCCCGCACTTGGTGTCCGCCACTTTGCTCACAAGCGAGGCTCAGCCCTGCCCCAGCCCGGCCGACATTTCACAGCGCCGCGCGTCTCTGGCCTGCTGCAAATGGGGCGGACGGACGCCGGGAATCGGGTTGGCCAGGCGAATCTTCAGGAATTCGGTGACATCCGCATTGAGCCCACGCCCGCCTCCGTACGGGAAGTTGTTGTCATTGGTCACCAGCAAGGTGCGCGAATCCAGCGGCAACACGCTTTCAATGGTCACGTAGGGAAAGCTGAACGAGCGTTGGCCATCGCCGTTCAGGTCGTCAGGGTCAGCCAGCTGCATCAGGTCGACCAGCTCGGTTTTGTGCACTGTCCCGCCACTGGCGACGCCGCGCGTATCGATCAGGTAGATCTTCTTGAACGGCGTGCCGCCGGTGGCCGTCGCGCCGTTGCGCTCGATGACCAGAAAGCGCGTCTCGTCGATGGCCGTCATGTCGCCGATGGCGTGTTCGGGCGCTTGCAGGTGATAGAAGAACCGGTTGCCGGTGTAACGCTCCTGGTCGATATCGAACTCATTGATACGCAGTGTTCCGGTCGGATCGCCGTCAACGCTCTTCTCCAGCAACGCGTACAAACGGTCACCGCGCGGGTTGATCGCCATGCCTTCGAAACCGCCCGACCCGGCCAGGTTGGCAGCCGCACGCCCCGCCACCACGTCCTTGTGCTGCGGTGCGTAAACGCCGGGCAATGAAATGGCGCTGCGCATGACGGTACCGGACGCATCGGTCTTGATCAGGTAGGGGCCGAACTCATCGCCAAACCACATCGCGCAATGCTTGTCGCGGCGCACTGACTCGACGTCCAGGTCCGCGCCCGTCAGCAGGCGACCAAAGTCGATTGCACTGTCTACGCGTGGCTTGGAGCCGTCGTTGTAATAGAAGCGATAGTCGGCCTGGATCGGCAGCTCGAGCTTCTGGTTGACGTCGTTGAGCGTCAGGCGGGACGGATGAGAGAAACGCGCCAGTGGCGCACCACTCAGGTAGTCGCTTGCGCTGACCTTGCCGCTGCCGCCGCTGGCCGTGCGGAAATCAGGCCGCACGCTATACAGGCGCAGCAAGGTGTCGGCAGAGTTCGTTTGCCCACCGAAGCCGTTGTCGGTCATGAAGATGAAGCTGTTTTCTTCTGCTCCCGGCAGCACGGCGGAGAAACCCTGGACCGGCTGGCGGTCTGCATACGGCGGCGCGAAGGTCCCGTAGGGATTGGCGCTAGCCATCTGACCCGACGCCGGGCCATCGGAGAAGGTATCGGCAGGCATCATGGCCCAACCCACCAAGGTATTGCTGGCGGCCATGGCGGGGGCGGAAATCGCAGCGACAAGCGCCACGACCAGCGGCTTCGAGATACGCATGGGGCAGTGTCTCCATCCGGTCGGAGCCGGCGCCGTGCGATATGCGCGGCACTCTGGCACCGGAGAATCACCTTAAAAAGTCACTGTGTCAGGAATATGGCTATAGCTGAAAAATAGCCAAACGGTCGGTAGCACCCAAAAAAAACGGATCATCAGCCACTCAACATCCGCTCAGCCCGTCCTGTCGGTGCTGCGCACTACGAAGCGACCCGGGTGTGCCACTAAAGCCGCGCTCGCGCTTAAAGCGCGAGGCGTCAGCAATGCAAGGTCCACAGTGCAACTGTGATCGTCGTCGCCGGCGTCTGGACGCCGAACGCTGATGAACCGAGGCATCAACGGCGCCTGACCTGGAAGAAAAGTCCACCACTGGCTTGATAATGCCCTCAAATGGGGACCCTCAGGCGTTGCCGCACCATTGCAGCTCATGCAGACGCCCATTTGGCTCTATGGCCCTGTGACAGCGACGCTAATCACACGTCTCAAGGCCCCACCTACTCAAGGGCTCTGCCCCACCCAACGGTGAACGGGCTGCAATGGCACGCAACCTGCTATGGCCTATGCAACGCCTGCCGATTGATTCGGCAGTGCATCCCGGGGTCAGCGTAGACCCTCAGCCGTAAACGGCACGGGACGGGTGCAGCGGGCAACGTCGCTCGAACATCACCCCCACAACACTCAAATTCCAGGCAAAGGCGCCTGGAGCTGCTCGACAGCTCCAGGCGCCTTTTTTGTTTTTGTACGACGACACCGCACGCGGTGTCGACGGAGGAACCGGTCATGAACGCAATCGTCACCCCGCTCAAAAGTGAAACGCTGGTCGTCATCGGCAACGGGATGGTGGGTCACCACTGCGTGGAGCAGCTGGTCGAGCGCGGCGCGCTGGGCCAGTACCAGATCCATGTGTATGGCGAAGAGCGCCAGCGCGCTTATGACCGGGTGCATCTGTCCGAGTACTTCGGGGGTCGCGATGCCGACTCCCTGGCCATGTGCGAAGCCGACTACTACGCCACTCACGGCGTGCACATCCATCTCGGCGTGCAAGTGCTGGAGATCGACCGCGAGCGCAAGGAAGTGGTCACCGCCGAAGGCCGCCAGGCTTACGACAAGCTGATTCTGGCCACCGGCTCCTACCCGTTCGTGCCACCGATACCCGGTGCCGAAGGCAACTCACGCCTGGTCTACCGCACCCTGGATGACCTCGATGCCATCCGTGCGGCGGCCAGCAATGCCAAGCGAGGCGTCGTAGTCGGTGGTGGGCTGCTCGGCCTGGAAGCCGCCAACGCGCTCAAGTCGCTCGGCCTCGAAGCCCATGTGGTCGAGTTCGCGCCGCGCCTGATGCCCGTTCAGCTGGATGAAGAAGCCGGTGCCGCACTCAAAGCTCGCATCGAGGCGCTGGGCGTTGGCGTGCATCTGTCCCGCGCCACGAAGGAAATCGTCATCGGCGAAGAATACGCCTACCGGATGAACTTCCAGGACGGTGCTGATGGTAGAAGTGAGTATCTGGAAACCGACCTTATCGTTTTCTCAGCCGGTATCCGCCCGCAGGATGCTCTGGGCCTCAGCGCCGAGCTGGAGATCGCGCCGCGCGGCGGTGTGGTGATCGACACCGACTACCACACCAGCGATCCCTCGATCTTTGCCATCGGTGAGTGTGCGTCCTGGAACGGCATGGTTTTCGGCCTGGTCGCCCCCGGCTACACCATGGCACGTAACCTGGCAGCCCTGCTCTGCGGCGAACCGCACCAGCCGTTCAGCGGCGCTGACATGTCGACCAAGCTCAAGCTGCTCGGCGTCGATGTCGGTTCCATTGGCGACGCCCATGCCGCCACGCCTGGCGCCAAGAGCTACCGTTTTATCGATGAGGCCAATGCCAGTTACCGGCGTCTGGTGCTGTCGGAGGACGGCAAACGCGTTATCGGCGCCGTGCTAATTGGTGACAACAGCTACTACGACACCTTGCTGCAATACGCGCAGAACGGCATCAAGCTGCCGGCCGACCCGTCCAGCCTGATCCTGCCGCTGTCCGACGGCGCACCGACGCTGGGCGCGGACGCCCTCCCCGACATCGCGACGATCTGCTCCTGCCATAACGTCACCAAGGGCGCCGTGTGCTGCCAGGTCGACGCCGGCATCATCGACCTCGGCGAACTCAAGGCCGAAACCAAGGCCGGCACCGGCTGCGGCGGTTGCAGCGCCTTGCTCAAGCAGGTCTTCGAACATGAGCTGACCGCACGCGGCGTCGAAGTCGACAAGAGCCTGTGCGAGCATTTCGCCCACACCCGCCAGGAGCTGTACGGCATCGTCCGCGTTGAAGGCATCATCAGCTTCGATGAACTGCTGGCCAAGCACGGCCGTGGCCACACCGGTTGCGACATCTGCAAGCCGGCCGTTGGCTCGATTCTCGCGTCTTGCTGGAACCAACCGATCACCGATCCGGGGCTGATTCCGCTGCAGGACACCAACGACACCTTCATGGCGAACATGCAGAAGAACGGCACTTACTCGGTGGTGCCGCGCATTGCCGGCGGTGAAATTACACCGGACAAGCTGATCGCGCTCGGTGCGGTGGCCAAGAAATACGACCTCTACACCAAGATCACCGGCGGCCAACGCATCGACCTGTTTGGCGCCCAGTTGCACGAACTGCCGGACATCTGGGGCGAGCTGATCGAAGCAGGCTTCGAGACCGGTCACGCCTACGGCAAGTCGCTGCGCACCGTAAAGTCCTGCGTTGGCAGCACCTGGTGCCGCTACGGCGTGCAGGACAGCGTCGGCATGGCGCTGCGCCTGGAGGATCGTTACAAGGGCCTGCGCTCGCCACACAAGATCAAGTTCGGCGTTTCCGGTTGCACCCGCGAATGCGCCGAGGCGCAAAGCAAGGACATCGGCGTGATCGCTACCGAGAACGGCTGGAACCTGTACGTCGCAGGCAACGGCGGCATGCGACCGCGCCACGCCGAGCTGTTCGCCACCGATCTCGATGACGAAACCCTGATCCGCTACATCGACCGCTTCCTGATGTTCTACATCCGTACCGCGGACAAGCTGCAGCGCACCTCGGTGTGGCGCGAATCGCTGGAAGGCGGCCTGGACTACCTCAAGGAGGTGGTTATCGACGACAGCCTGAACCTTGCCGCCGAACTGGAAGCGCAGATGCAGCTGGTGGTCGACCGCTACGAATGCGAATGGGCCAACGCCATCAAGGACCCGGAAAAGCTCAAGCGCTTCCGCACCTTTATCAACGACAGGCGCGGCGACCCCGACGTCCACTTCGTCAGGGAACGCGGCCAGCGCCGTCCGGTACATGCACACGAACTTCACCTGATTCCCGTCACCGAGGAGGTGCTCTGATGAGCCAGCCCAACGCCGTACGTATTGATTCCGTTCAATCCGCCAGTTGGCGAGCCCTGTGCAGCCGCCGCGATCTGGTTGCCAATTCAGGCGTGGTCGCCTGGCTCGAGGGAGAACAGGTGGCGCTGTTCCACCTCCCCGACACCGAAACCGGCGAACAGGTCTTCGCCATCTCGAACAAGGACCCGAAATCGGGCGCCAATGTCATCGGTCGCGGCATCCTGGGGCAGCTGAAAGGCGACCTGGTGATTGCTTCGCCCCTGTACAAGCAGCACTTCCGCCTGGCCGATGGCAGCTGCCTGGAGTACCCGGAACAGCAATTGCAAGTATGGCCAGCGCGCCTCAACGGCGATGCAGTGGAGATTGCCGCGGTCTGACCGCGGCCCGGCACAACGAGTAGCGATACGCCAACAGCAGGATGACCTGCTTTGCCAACACAACCAGAGAACTGAAAAATGTCCTACATCGTCCCTTCAGAATTCGTCACCAAAATGGTCGACGCCGGTGAGTCCAAGGTCTTCATGTCCACTCGCGACACGCTGATCCGCGCCTTCATGGCCGGCGCCATCCTGGCTCTGGCTGCGGTATTCGCCGTAACCATTACCGTGCAGACCGGCTCTCCGCTGGTGGGCGCCATGCTGTTCCCGGTCGGTTTCGTCATGCTCTACCTGATGGGCTTCGACCTGCTCACCGGCGTCTTCGTCCTCGCCCCGCTGGCGTTGCTGGACAAGCGTCCGGGCGTGACGGTCAACGGCGTGCTGCGCAACTGGGGCCTGGTGTTTCTGGGTAACTTCGGCGGAGCGCTGACAGTCGCCTTCATGATGGCGTTCGTCTTCACCATGGGTTTCTCCACCGACCCGGGCCCGGTCGGCGAAAAGATCTCGCACGTGGGTGAGGCGCGTACGCTGGGTTACGCCGAGTTTGGTGCCGCTGGCTGGTTCACCATCTTTCTGCGCGGCATGCTGTGCAACTGGATGGTCTCGATGGGTGTGGTCGGCGCGATGATTTCCACCTCGGTCAGCGGCAAGGTCATCGCCATGTGGATGCCGATCATGCTGTTCTTCTTCATGGGCTTCGAGCATTCGGTGGTGAACATGTTCCTGTTCCCCTCGGCGATGATCATGGGCGGCAACTTCTCGATCATGGATTACATGGTGTGGAACGAAATCCCGACGGCCTTGGGCAACCTGGTCGGCGGTCTGGCCTTCACCGGTCTGACGCTTTACACCACTCACGTGCGGACTGCACCGAAGCGCGCCTTGGTTCGCTGATCGGTTGTGGACCCCGGACAGCCGGGGTTCACTGCATCCCATGAGCAGTCAACTCAAGGTTTCGGTGGGCCAACACACCGACAAGGGCATCAAGGAAACCAATCAGGATTTCCACGGCGTCTACATTCCCAAAGAACCTCAACTGAGCAGCAAGGGCATCGCCATCGCCCTGGCCGATGGCATCAGCAGCAGCGCCGTCAGCCATATTGCCAGCGAGTCAGCGGTCAGTGGCTTTTTCGCTGACTACTACTGCACATCGGACGCCTGGTCAGTGAAAACCTCGGCGCAACGGGTGCTGATGGCGACCAATTCCTGGCTGCACGCCCAGGGCCAACAGAGCCCACATCGATTCGATCCGGATCGCGGCTACGTATGCACCTTCAGCGCCATGGTCATCAAATCGACCACGGCGCATCTCTTTCATGCGGGCGATTCACGCATCTACCGCATTCAGGGCGCTACGCTCGAGCAGCTGACCAATGACCACCGCATGTGGGTCTCGGAAGACAAGAGCTATCTGAGCCGAGCGTTGGGCATTCACCCGCAACTGGATCTGGACTATCGCGCCGAACCGGTCGACGTGGGCGACACCTTTATCCTCGCCACCGACGGCGTGTACGAGTACGTCAGCGCGCCGTCGATGATCGGCGCCATCGCTCACTATGCGGATGATCTGGACGCAGCCGCACGGGCCATCGTCGCCCAGGCGCTGGGACAGGGCAGCGATGACAACCTCACTGTGCAAATCCTGCGTATCGAGGCGCTGCCGCTGCAGGCTGCCGACGAACTCCTGCAACAGCTGACCGAACTGCCCTTCCCGCCCATCCTTGAGGCGCGAGCCAAATTCGACGGCTACACCATCGTGCGAGAAGTCCACGCCAGCAGCCGCAGCCATGTCTACCTCGCCACCGATGATGACAGCCACGCAACGGTCATCATCAAAACGCCCTCGATGGACCTGCAGCGGGATGTGCAGTACCTGGAACGTTTCCTCACGGAGGACTGGGTGGCACGACGCATCGATAGTGCACACGTCGCCAAGCCATGCCTGCAGACGCGCAAACGCAGCTACCTGTACAGCGTGAGTGAATACATCGAAGGCCAGACGCTGGCGCAATGGATGATCGACAATCCGTGCCCCGACCTGGAAACCGTCCGCGGCATCGTCGAGCAGATTGCCAAGGGTGTTCGCGCCTTTCACCGGCTGGAAATGCTGCATCAGGATCTGCGCCCGGCCAACATCATGATCGACGCCACCGGCACGGTGAAAATCATCGACTTCGGCTCCACGCGGGTGGCCGGCATCATGGAAGTGGCGTCGCCCATCGAGCGCAACGAGCTACTGGGCACAGCGCAATACACTGCGCCGGAATATTTCCTTGGCGAGAGCGGTAGCAGCCGCTCCGACATGTTTTCGCTGGCGGTGATCACCTATCAGATGGTGACCGGCGCCCTGCCCTACGGCACTCAGGTCGCCAGCTGCCGTACCCGCGCCGCACAGAACAAACTCAGCTATCAACCGATCCGCGAGCACGACCGCGGCGTACCGGCCTGGATCGACGACGTGCTGCGCAAGGCGCTGCATCCGGACCCGTACAAGCGCTACGAGGAGCTGTCGGAGTTCGTTTTCGAGCTGCGCCAGCCAAATCAGGCTTTTCTGAACAAGGCGCGCCCGCCGCTTCTGGAGCGCAACCCGGTGCTGTTCTGGAAAGGTGTGTCGTTGCTGCTGATGATCGCCGTGATTGTTTTGCTGGCTCGCTAAGCGAAGGCATCAATCCGGACGTTGCGGCGCATAGACATTGAGTGCCGGATCGCTGATGCCGTCTTTCGAAGGGTCGAGAATCCAGCGCAGCTGCGTGACCAGCTCCTCACAGTTCTCGCCGCGCTGCTGCCAATCCTGAAAAGCAATGCGTGCCGCAGTCAGCGATGACTCCGCGACCTGCTCGATCTCAGTCATGGCAACGCCGGGCTGCCAGTGGTCAAAGACCGATTTGAGCGCATGCTGCGCCTCATCGGCACCCAGATCGCCGTCGGCCCAGCGCGACGTGATGTCCTGCGCTTTTTGCAAGGCGGATACCGAGGGGGTAGACGATTCCATTTTGGGATTACCTCCAGCCAGTGCGTGTATCCGTTGGAGTCCGGCAGCGCCTGCAAATTCGCCGTTGAGCTGCCGTTGGTCCGCGGCTGTCGCATCGAGCGCGCGCCGGTTGGTCGTATCACAAAGCACGCCGATCGCTGGGGACCCTGACCATGCACCTCGTCCTTCTCTTTTTACCGCTGTACGACAACGCCCAACAGGCATTGCCAAAGTCCTTGTTGGCTGAAGTGCGGGACGAACTCATGACCAAATTCGGTGGCCTGACCGCCCATAGCCGAGCCCCTGTCGACGGGCTCTGGCAGGAAGACGACAGTCATCCCGTGCGAGACGACCTGATCATTTATGAAGTGATGACCTCCGAACTGGACCGTGCCTGGTGGAAGGAATATCGCAAGTCACTGGAGACCCGCTTTCGCCAGGAGCATCTGTTGATTCGCGCTCAGACAGTCGAAATGCTCTAGCGGCAAGCTGGTCTTTCGCACTGGTTCAGGCCCGCCCTGCAGCGGTGTTGGACACGCCGCCCGCACAAAATCGTAAAAATATAATGAACCCCAAGGGCTTCCCGCTGTCAGTCCTGTCTGCAGAACTACAGGGGCCAATGGCTCCATTCTGGGAGAAAACATCCTCCCGCTTACGATCGGCACTTCCGGAACGCCTGCTGTTCGACTCATCGAAACACGCAACTGGCGTACTTCGTCAGCCCGGAATTCCGCTTATGTTTAGGCCCGTTCACCGGGGCCTCCATTTTTGCCAGCGCGAACACTACCCCATGTCCCTATCTCGTCATCTCATTGCACTCTTGTCCCGAATGTCCTGGTCCGCTGCTCAGCGCCGCGCTTTCAACGCGGGTCTGCTCGGTACGCTGCTAGCCGTAATCGCGCCAGCCCATGCCCAGGAGGCGACCACTGATCGCTGGGTCAGCGACGCGCTCACCACCTACGTGCGCAGCGGCCCAACCGACGGCTACCGTATCGTCGGCAGCCTCACGTCCGGCCAGAAAGTCGAGCTGCTGGAAACCAGCGGCGACTACAGCCAGGTCCGCGGCGAAAATGGCGACCGAGTATGGATTCGCAGCAGTGATCTGCAGGAGGTTCCCGGTCAGGCAGAGCGTCTGCCGCAGCTTGAGCAGCAAGTGGCCGAGCTCAGCGAAGAGCTGAAAACCATCGACGATTCGTGGAAAACCCGCGTCAAGGGCATGCAGGAGACTCTGGATTCGCGCAAGGCGCTGATAGATGAGCTGGAAGCACGCCGTGTGGCCCTGGACGAAGCCCTCACTGCCACCGAATCGGAGTTGCGTGACGCCCAAGCGCGCTTGGGCGACGAAAACAACCAGGTACTGATGCGTTACATGGTCTACGGCGGCAGCATCGCCGGCGCCGGGCTGCTGGTCGGGTTGATCCTCCCAGCCATGACCCGTGGTCGCAAGCGCAACGACCGCTGGTTCTAAGTGGCTGAACCGCGCCTTGCTCAGCTCGGCGCGGCAACCTGCTCAGGCTCAGACTGGACGAATACCGAAAGGCCAGCCTGCGCCTGAGCCGCTCGTTGCAGAACTTGCCCCGGCATTAGTGGCGATCCAACAGTAAACCTTGCAGCGCTTGGCAAGCTTGGACGTTGAGAAAGGCGTGTTGCTCGGCCGCTTCCACGCCTTCTTCCATACCTCCCAAGGGCTCTGGCCAGCATGGGGATAGCCGAGACGATTACCGAGTCTTCGTGTCCGGCGCCCATCTCCTTGACGCACGTGCGATCGATTTTCCACTCCCTTCCTGCAGACGATTGAGCTGGAACAGGCTCACGTTTCGCCGAGCCGACGTCGTCATTGGATACCGAGCGCCAAGTGTCGAGAAGCCTTTTTCCGTAGCCATTCACCCCACGCGAAGCCAGGCCGGCTCTCGCCGCCCGCGGCATAAACACGTCTGGCGACGGCAATCCAAGCTGCCGATGCTGCCAACGCAACGATGACCAAAGCCGCTCACCGGCCCGACCGGCGTTTCAAACCTGGCTCATATCTGCCGCTGCCACTCGCCGCTCACCGCCCGCCTCGAACTAGGCAACAGCTGAAATCGATGGGGCTCCTGTCCGCCCTCCAGGTGCGGATTTGCTCAAGCAAACGGCTGGACCTGGACCATGACGTCTGTCCGGCAAACTTGACCGAGCTACCAACTTGAGGCGAAATGCGACACTTTGCCACTACACTGGAACCAGCACATCGAGATATCCGCATGCTCTATCTCGAGCGAACCTGGCTTCAGCCAGCAAGACACGTCTACCCTGGTTCTCCAAGATCGGTATAGCCTGCTCAAGAGCCCCATCCGTCTGCCTGCGTATCGAGCGTAAGAAGTTTTGCTCAACCGGAACGCCTGTCAGCAATTCGGATCAAACCCGACAATCGCTGCACCTCCCCTAAAGGACCCGCGCCAATGGCCTCATTGCAACAACGCACCTTCACTGTAATCGCCAAGAAAGAGCACGAGTTGCTCGACAGCTGGACCCGCGAACTTGAAGCCAGCGGCCTGTACCGCAACGTCAAGATCGAAGAGTTTCGCCAGCAGACAGCCGAGTTCATCCGTTTACTGATCGAGGGCGCTGGCCAGGCCGAGTCCACCGATCTGCGCGGATCAAATTGGGAAGACATGCGGCAGTTCCTCGAACAGCTGTCACACAGCCGCGTGTTGCTGGGCTTCGACTCTCAGCAAACCGCCGGCTTCATCTTTTCGTTCAAGCGCCCGCTGATGCCGCTGATGCAGAGCGAATATGCCGATGAGCCAGCGATCCTCGCCGAGCAACTCTGGGCGCTGTCCGAGCTGATCGACCAATTCGGCCTGCACACGGTCCGCACGTTCCAGAAGTCCCGCGAGGCGGTCATCAAGCGCCAGCAGGAAGAACTGCTCGAGCTGTCCACGCCAGTGGTCAAGCTGTGGGATGGCGTCCTCGCGCTGCCGATGATTGGCACCCTTGATTCCCAACGTACCCAGGTGGTGATGGAGTCGCTGCTGCAGCGCATCGTCGATACCGGTTCGGAAATCGCCATCATCGACATCACCGGTGTGCCGACCGTCGACACGCTGGTCGCGCAGCACCTGCTGAAAACCGTCACGGCAATCCGCCTGATGGGCGCCGATGCAATCATCAGCGGCGTGCGCCCGCAGATTGCACAAACGATCGTGCACCTCGGCCTGGATCTGCAGGGCATTGTCACCAAGGCTTCCCTGGCCGATGCGCTGGCGCTTGCGCTGCGTCGCTCCGGGCTGACTGTCAGCAAGGCGGTGTAATGGAGCGCATCCCAATACTCCGGATGGGCGAGTTCCTGCTCGTTACCATTCAGGTCGATATGCATGACCAACTGGCAATGACGCTGCAGGACGATCTAGCCGAGCGCATCAGCTCTACGTCGGCCAAAGCGGTGCTGATCGACATCTCTGCGCTGGACATGGTCGATTCGTTCATCGGCCGCATGATCAGCTCGATCTCGGGTCTGTCCAGCATCATGGACGCCGAGACCGTGGTGGTCGGCATGCAGCCTGCCGTAGCGATCACGCTGGTCGAGCTGGGCCTGACGCTGCAAGGCGTCAGCACGGCGCTCAATGTCGAGAGAGGCATGCAGCTGCTGCATAAACGGATGGCCGCTAAATGACCGTGCGCGGCAGCGGCAGCACACCGGTACGGATCGAACAGGACGTGGTCTTGGCCCGCCAGGCGGTCCGTAAGCTGGCGCAGGACAGCGGTATGCGCTTGATCGACCAGACCAAGCTGGTTACTGCCGTCAGCGAGCTGGCCCGTAACACCGTCGTGTACGGTGGCGGCGGCGACATGGACTGGGAGATCCTCGACGAAGGCCCGCGCACCGGCATTCGGCTGACCTTCCGCGACGAGGGCCCCGGGATTGCCGATATCAAATTGGCCCTGACCGATGGCTGGACCTCTGGCGGCGGCCTCGGCCTGGGGCTGACCGGCGCCAAGCGTTTGGTCGACGACTTCGAGCTCGACAGTACACCCGGCATCGGCACACGCATCAGCATTACCAAATGGTCATGAACATTCAGGGCTCGATGACCACCGTTCTGCCGATCGAAGACGAAAGTCAGGTCGGCCACGCGCGGCGCGTGGCGCAATCGCTAGCCATCGAATTTGCGTTCGATGAGACCGATGCCGGACGCGTGGCGCTCGTTGCGACAGAGCTGGCAACCAATCTGCTCAAGCATGCACACCATGGTGCTCTGCATCTGCGTGCGATACCGGCGCAGAGCGGATATGGCGTCGAACTGATCGCCATTGACCGTGGCCCCGGATTCAACCCCAATGAATGCCTGACCGATGGTTTCTCCACTGGCGGCACGCAGGGCACGGGGCTCGGTGCGTTGATGCGTCAGGCACAGCTGTTCGACATTTATTCCGACAGCAGAGGTTCGGTGGTCCTGGCGCAGCTGTACCCGCGGCACGTCTCGGCGCTGCCCCTTCGGTTCGGGGTCAGTCAGCATTCACTGAAGAACGATCCGGCATGCGGGGACGTCTGGCATCTGGCTGTCGATGGCTCGCGTCTCAGCGCGTTGGTCGTCGACGGTATCGGACATGGCGAAGATGCTGAGGCGGCCGGCCTGGCAGGTGCTGCGGCCTTTGCCGAGAACCCGTTCGCCGACCCGACGACCAGCATGCTCGACATGCACCAAGCGATGACCGGTTCGCGCGGTGGGGCAGCAGCGATCGCCTTACATGACGCTGGCAAGGTGCGTTTCGCCGGAATTGGCAACATCGGGGCCTGCCTGCTGACTGCTGAAAAGAGTCGCGGCATGGCATCCCATCCTGGCATCGTGGGTTCCCAGTTCCGCAAGGCCGTCGCCTTCGATTATCCCGTCGAGTCCCGACAGCTGCTGGTCATGTACAGCGATGGACTGCAGTCGCGCTGGAACCTGCGCGACTACCCCGGCCTGGTGCATCGTCACCCGGCCATAATTGCAGCGCTGTTGCACCGCGATTTCTGTCGCGGTCGTGATGACGTGACCGTTATGGTGATTGCACTGGAGGCAATCGTTGACTGACTCGAACACGAACGACCTCATCGAACAGCTGCGCAGCGAGAACGATCTGCTACGCGCCGAGCTCGAGGAAACCAACCAAGGTGTCCTCGCGCTGTATGCCGAGCTCGACACCCAGGCCGAGCAGCTACGACAGGCATCGGACCTAAAAAGCCGCTTCCTGTCGTACATGAGCCACGAGTTCCGTACGCCTTTGGGCTCCATTCGCAGCATTACCCGCCTGCTCAGCGATGAGCTGGACGGCCCGCTCAGCGCGGAACAGCACAAGCAGGTATCGTTCATCAGTGGTGCTGCAGGCGAACTCAGCGACATGGTCGATGACTTGCTCGATCTGGCGAAGATCGAGGCCGGGCGCATCACCATATCGCCCGCCTGGTTCGACATGCTGGATCTGTTCGCTGCCTTGCGCGGAATGTTTCGCCCGATCGTAGATGCCAACGCGGTGGATCTGATTTTCGAAGAGCCGCATGACATGCCGCGGCTGTACACGGACGACAAAAAGCTCGCGCAAATTCTGCGTAACTTCATCTCCAATGCCCTCAAGTTCACCCAGAACGGCGAGGTGCGCATTTCCGCCTGCGCCGAAGGTGAAGGCGAAGTTCGCTTCGCCGTGACGGACACAGGCATCGGCATTCCGGAAGACATGCACGGCAACCTGTTCGAGGATTTCGTGCAGATCGATACGCCGCTGCAGAAGCGTCTGCGTGGCACCGGTCTGGGGCTGTCGCTGTGCAAGCGTTTCGCCGAACTGCTGGGAGGCCGCGTGGGCGTCGACAGCAAACCGGGGGTAGGATCGACTTTCTACGTAATCATTCCCGTCGCGATTTCCACGGAGCGCGCTGATGGATAAGAGCCGGCTGCTGATCGTCGATGACAACGCTGCCACTCGCTATGCAATACGCCGGGTGCTGGAGCGCCACGGTTATGCCGTGCTCGAAGCCGGAACGGGTACCGAAGGATTGGCCCTGATCGCCACCGGGCAAATCGATGCGCTGATTCTCGACGTGAACTTACCGGACATGAGTGGCTTCGACATCGTGCGGCAGCTGCGAACCGATGACCGCACGCGGCTGCTGCCGGTGATCCACGTTTCCGCAGCCTCAATCCAGACCGGCGACATCATTACCGGCCTGGACGCGGGGGCCGACGCCTACCTCATCCACCCTGTCGATCCGGACGTGCTTCTGGCGACCCTGCGTACGCTGTTGCGTGTGCGCGACACCGAGCATGCGCTGCGCGAAAGCGAAGCTCGCTTTCGTGAAATCTTTTCCCAGGTGGCGGCACCCATCGCAGTGATCGACCCGAACCTGCAGATCCACGAGAGCAACCGTGCGCTGACCCTGCTGCTGGGTGACCAGCCGCAACCATCGGCGCTTACGGCAAGCCTGGCCGAAGGACAGGACGCCAAGGTGCTGACACTGCGGGCGAGCCTGGCCAGTGGTGCGCGCTGGCACGACACGCTGTTCATGCAGGTTGCCGGGGAACGGCGTGAAACCAAGTGGCAGGTTTCGCCATATCGGGCGTCCGAGCTCGGGCTGGTCGTCATCGAAGACATTACCGAACAGCGTCAACGCGAGCGCTCACAGCGGCAGCAACTAGACAATGCCACCAACGAGCTTGCCCGCGAGGTCGCCGAGCGCGTGCGCACCGAAGGGCAGCTGATGCAGGCCCAGAAGATGGACGCGCTGGGCAAGCTGACCGGCGGCATCGCGCACGACTTCAACAACCTGCTGACCGGCATCATTACCGGCATCGAGCTACTCAAGAAGCGCGTACACGAAGGCCGCACCGATGCCGTCCTGCGTTTTGCCGATACAGCGCTGAATTCGGCTCGCAGCGCCGCCTCGATGACCAACCGGCTGTTGGCTTTCGCCCGCCAGCAACCGCTTGATGCACGCCCGGCCGACCTCAATGATCAGGTTCGCTCGCTCGAGGAACTCTTGCAGCGAACCATTGGCGAGCACATATCGCTCAACCTGGAGCTGTCCGAGCAAGGTGCGGTGGCACAGGTCGACGCAAACCAGCTCGAAAGCGCCATCCTCAACCTGGTCATCAATGCACGCGACGCCCTGCCCCGTGGCGGCAGCATCACGATCCGAACCGCAGCGTTGCAGTGTGAGGGCGATGCGGACCTGGCTGACGGAAGCTATGTCGTACTTACGGTGGAAGATGATGGCACCGGCATTGCGCCGGATGTGCTGGGTAAGGTCTTCGATCCCTTCTTCACTACGAAACCGCTGGGCCAAGGCACCGGTTTAGGATTGTCCTCGATCTACGGTTTTGCCCGGCAGTCCGGTGGCGAAGCCCGACTAAGCAGCGTTGTTGGCGAAGGCACGCACGTTTCTCTGGTGCTACCGGCTGCCATTGCCACGCAATCGGTAGCCGCTTTGGTCAACGACATGCCGCAAGGCAACGGCGAGCATGTACTGATCGTCGAGGACATGCCGGCAGTGCGCATGCTGGTGGCCGAGATGCTCAGCGAGGCCGGATACCGCTGCAGCGAAGCCGGCGATGTCGCCACTGCGTTGTCGGTGCTCCAGGACGATTCCAGCGTCGATCTGCTGTTGACCGACGTAGGGCTTCCACAACTGTCCGGGCGGGATCTGGCTGACGCAGCGCGAACCCACCGCCCTGCGTTGCCAGTGCTGTTCATGACGGGCTACGCCGAGAACGCCGTTCGCCGCGATCGCTTTCTCGCGGCAGGCATGGACATGGTGGTTAAGCCGTTTCAGATTGGCGAGCTGCTTGGCAAAGTGCGGCACATGCTCGATCAGTCGGCAACTTCGACTGCTGACTGACCGGGCAGCAACGCCGGCAGCGCTACTTGCTGCCTCGCTCAGCCTTGTCGGTCGCGATCAGGTCTCCCCAGTCGCCAAACTCGTACCAATCGTCCCCCATCATTTCGGCCGGATGCTGCGTTCTGCCGGCACCATTGCCGCAAGCCAGTGAGTCGGCTGGACAATAGCGATCGCAACCCCAACAGATGCGCTCGGGATGTGGCGGGTTAAGCGGGAATTTCTTGGCCATCGCAGGCCCCGGGGCTAGCTTGAAGAAGTCCTCAGGCTAACCAGACCTCCACTGGCTGAACTTGATCAGGCTCAAAATCGCCACTTTCCGGCCGGTGCGTAACGGCTTGGCGACGCCTGAACGCGGACCCTTGCACCGCCTTGGGCCCCTTTACAGCTCTTTGCGAGCTGAACCCTGGCCAAGCGAGTGGCTCTACTGAGTCATCACCGCAACGAAGCGGCCAGACGAGAGGGGGTGTTTTTGCCAGAATTTCAGGCAATGGGGTTGTCGATGAGCGTGGGCCTGCTGTTGGCCTGCGCAGTGGTGATTGGCATCGTGGGCACCCGCCTGACACGGGTCGTCGATGAACTCGCCGACCGCACCGGTATGGGCGAAGCGATGGCCGGTGCCATCCTGCTGGGAATGGCGACGTCGCTGTCCGGGATCGTCCTGTCGGTCACCGCCGCCTGGGAAGGCCGCCCGGAGCTGGCCATGAGTAACGCGCTGGGCGGCATCGCCGTACAGACGCTGTTCCTGACGGTCGCCGACCTTGCCTTGCGGCGGGTCAACCTGGAGCATGCGGCCGCTTCAATCGGCAATCTCATGCAGGGCACGCTGGTGTTGTGCCTGCTGTCGCTGATCCTCGTCGGCTGCTTTTCCCCGGATGTCACCGTCTGGTCCATTCATCCTGTCACCCCGCTGCTGCTGCTCGGCTATCTCTATGGCCTGCGCGTAATTGCTAAAGGCCAAAATGAAGCCATGTGGTTTCCGGCGCGTACCCGCGAGACTCGCGAGGACACGCCGGATGAAGAATCGACGGATCGCTCGCTGACTTCACTCTGGGTCCGCTTCGTGATCATGGCTGCAATACTGGGCATCAGCGGCTGGTTGCTGGAGGGAGCGGCCAGTGAGATCGCAACCCAAACCTGGCTCAGCGAAGCGGTCGTTGGCGTTCTCATGACCGCCGTGGTGACGTCGCTGCCGGAGCTGGTCACCTCGGTCGCGGCCGTCAGGCGCGGTGCATTGACTCTGGCCGTTGGCGGCATCATCGGAGGCAACGCGTTCGATACATTGTTTGTCGCGGCCTCGGATATTGCGTACCGAGACGGCTCGATCTACCACCATGTTTCCAACAGCGTGCTGCTCTGGGTGGCGCTGTCGATACTGATGACCGGCGTGCTGCTCATGGGCCTGCTACGCCGCGAGAAGCACGGACTGGGCAAGATCGGCTTCGAAAGCGTCACGCTGATCGGCCTGTATTTCGCCGGCGTCGCAATGGTCCTCGCCAAAAGCCAGCTCGGCTGATAGCCGCGTTAGAACAAGCCGAGCTGCTCGTCGATCAGTGCGTTGAAGCTGTCATTCACGAACGGCAGGATGGCGTCGGCCACAGGCTGCAGTTGGCGGCTCACGTAGTGGTCGTAGTCGATAGGCGCCCGCCGCACTTCGAGCGGTTCCGGCCCGGCCACAGTGATCAGGTAGCTGATCCAGCCGCCGTTCTGGTACTGCCGCTGGCGACCATTTTGCAGGTTGTATACGTCGGCAATACGCGCAGCCCGCACGTGTTGCGGGACGTTGCGCTCGTAGTCATCCAGACGCCGACGCAAGCGCTTGCGAAAGATCAGCAGGTCGTCCAGCTCCCCGGCCAGCGTGCGTTGGACGTAGCTGCGCACGTAGTCCTGATAGGGCTCGCGACTGAAGATGCGCCGATACAACTCCTGTTGGAACTGCTGAGCCAGCGGCGACCAGTCGGTCCGCACCGTTTCCAGCCCTTTGAACACCAGGCCGTCGCTGCCATCGGGACGCGTCACCAGCCCGGCATAGCGCTTCTTGCTGCCCTCCTCCGCGCCACGGATGGTCGGCATCAGGAAGCGCTTGAAGTGTGTTTCGTATTGCAGTTCCAGCGCACTGTGTAGACCGAACGTTTGCTGAAGGTGTTCGCGCCACCAATCGTTGATGCGCTGCACCAGTTGCTTGCCAATACGCGCGGCGTCTTCGTCATCATGGGCGCGCTTGAGCCAGACGAAGGTGGAGTCGGTATCGCCGTAAATCACGCTGTACCCCTCTGCCTCGATCAACTCGCGGGTGCGCCGCATGATCTCGTGGCCGCGCAAGGTGATCGATGAGGCCAGCCGCGGATCGAAAAACCGGCAGCCGCTTGAGCCGAGCACGCCGTAGAAAGCATTCATGATGATCTTCAGCGCCTGCGACAGCGGTTTGTTGCCCTCGCGCTTGGCCGATTCGCGCCCTTCCCAGACGCGCTCGACAATCGCCGGCAGGCAATGCCGCTTACGCGAGAAACGCGCACCACGAAAGCCGGGCACCGAGTCGCTGTCTTCCGGTTGGCGCATGCCTTCGACCAGCCCCACCGGATCGATCAGAAAGGTGCGGATGATCGAGGGGTACAGGCTCTTGTAGTCCAGCACCAGCACAGACTCGTACAGGCCCGGCTGTGAATTCATCACGAAACCGCCAGGGCTGGCCTCCGGTGGTCGCTCGCCGAGGTTGGGCGCGACGAAGCCCTGGCGATGCATCAATGGGATATAGAGGTGTTCGAACGCCGCCACCGAGCCTCCGCTACGGTCGGCTGGCAGCCCGGTGACAGTGGCGCGTTCGAGCAGAAAGGTCAGCAACTCGGTCTTGTGGAAGATCCGCGTGACCAGCTCGCAATCCTTGAGGTTGTAGCGCGCCAGCGCCGGCTTGTCTTCGGCGAACATGCGGTTGATTTCATCCATCCGCTGATAGGGCGTGTCGATGGCTTTGCCTTCACCAAGCAGCGTCTGCGCGACATTCTCCAGGCTGAACGAAGGAAAACTCCAAGTGGCCGAGCGCAGGGCTTCGATGCCATCGATGATCAGTCGGCCCGCCGCTGCAGCAAAAAAATGGTTGCCTCGGCTGCCGTGTTCACGCCAGGCCATTTCTTCCCCACCACGCCCCAAGCGCAGCGGCACCTGATAGCGCTGGGCCTGATCACGCAGCACCCGCAGGTCGAACTGCACCAGATTCCAGCCAATGATGGCGTCTGGGTCGTGCCGCGCCATCCAGTCGTTCAGTCTTTCGATCAACTGTTTGCGGCTGTCGCAGTATTCCAGGTGAAAATCCACGGTATCGGCATTGCCGTTGGCCGGACCGAGCATATAGACCTGGCGCTCCCCGCAGCCTTCCAGCCCTATGGAATACAGCTCGCCGCGCATGGTGGTCTCGATGTCCAGCGAGACCAGCCTGAGTTGCGGCCGATAGCTCGGCGCAGGCTTGATCTGCGCCTCGATCCACACGCCCTCTTCGTTCGGCTGGCCGGTATAGCTGACCGGGGCGGTGATAAAGCGCTCCATCAGGTAACGCTCTGGCGGGCGGATGTCCCCTTCGTAAACATCCAGTCCCGCGTCGCGCAGGCGCTTGTCGAGGTTCATCAGCTGACGGTGCTGCTTGCAATACAGCCCGACCACCGGACGGTGGCGGAAATCAGTCAGATTCAAGGGCCGCAGCTCAGCGTCTCGTTCGCCCTTGAGCAGCATTTCAACCTTGCGCTGCTGAGCCTCCGGAATGAAGGCAATCGAAGGCTGGTACGGCACCCGCAGGCGACGTGGGCCGGCATCAGTTGCCAACCAGAACTCGACCTCTGTACCCGCCGCGGTATCGCGCCAGTGCCGAGTGAGCACAAATCCTTGCTGCAGATCCACCGTTCGCCGCTCCCACTTATGCCGTGACGGCCATTCTACGTGGCTAAGGCCGCGGGAGCGCCCTTGGATGAAGAATCATAGTTATCGGACAACATTATGGCTGAGCAATTAACGAAGACCCCATTTCAGCGGCATTTCGCTTTGACAAGCGCGAAGACGCTGACAATACTCATCGCGGTTGTACGACAACTAAACCAACAATAACAACGGATGAAGCCCTCATGACGATCACCATCAACGCGCCACTGACCAGCGACAAACCAGAAAACGACAGGCGCTCTTTTTTGAAAAGCTCGCTGATGTTCTCAGCCGGCGTTGCGTCGATGGGCAGCCTCGGCTTTCCCAGGCTTGCTTCAGCTGAACCGCTGACCAAGCGTTACCCAGACGAGTTGGTTGAAATACTCGACGAGAGTTTCGCCAAGTACCGGTTGTTCAACGCCAGCGTCGAACGCCTCGCTACCGGCATGCGCTGGGCAGAGGGCCCTGTCTGGGTGGGCGACGGCCGCTACCTCCTGGTCAGCGATATTCCGGAAAACCGCATCATGCGTTGGGACGAAATCACCGGCTCCTTCGATGTGTTCCGCCAGCCTTCCAACCATTCCAACGGCCTCGCGCGCGACCTTCAGGGCCGGCTGCTGACGTGCGAAGGTTCGACCACCAATGATCTGGGCCGTCGTGTGACCCGCACCGAGCCCGACGGCAGCATCACTGTGCTGGCCAGCGAGTTCGAGGGTAAGCGCTTCAACTCGCCCAATGACCTGGCAGTTCGCGGCGACGGCTCGATCTGGTTTACCGACCCGCCTTTCCAGACCGGCAACTATTACGAGGGCCACAAGGTCCAGACTGAGCTGTCGGATGCCGTTTACCGTATCGACGGTGAAACCGGCGCCGTGACTCGCGTGATCGATTCGATTTCCGGGCCTAACGGGCTGTGCTTCTCCCCTGATCAGAAGACGCTCTATGTCGTGGAAGGTCGGGCCAAGCCAAACCGGTTGATCTGGGCTTACCCGGTCAAGGACGACGGCACCCTTGGCGAACGCCGCAAGCACATTGAAGCCTCGGCTTTTGGCGCACTGGACGGCATCAAATGCGACGAGGACGGTAATCTGTGGTGTGGCTGGGGCAGCTCAGGCGCCCCGGAAGCGGTGACCGCCGACCTTGATGGCGTGATGATCTTCAACCCGGCAGGCAAGGCGATCGGCAAGATCCGATTACCGGAACGCTGTGCCAATCTGTGCTTCGGCGGCGCCAAGGGCAACCGCCTGTTCATGGCGGGCAGCCACTCGCTGTATGCGCTCTACGTCAACACACGTGATGCGAGCTTCGGCAAGTACGGCGCGTGAAGATCAAGGCGGCGCTTTCAGCGCCGCCGCTACGCAGGAAACGCTTTCGCGAAAAATACGACAACAGGCTTTTCAAGCGACCGACGCATCCTCGCCGAGGTGAATCACCCGGGCCGCACGTAGCATGCACTTGGTCATTTCGGGTGGTGAAAACTTGGTCAGGATGTCATTGGCACCAGCAGCCTTGGCCTTGTCGGTGCTGATGGTGCTGTCCAGCGAGGTATGCAGCAGCACATAAATGGACGCGTAGTCCGGGTGCTTGCGCAGTGCCTGGGTAAAGGAGTAGCCATCCATTTCGGGCATCTCGATGTCCGACACCACGCAATTGATCGCCTCGTAGCCACCCTTGAGGCTATCGAGTGTCTCGAATGCTTCACGCGCACTTCTCACCGCATGGCAGGTGATGCCCATCTTGGTCAGCGCGGACACCGACATGTGGATGGCTACCTGGCTGTCATCAACGATCAACGCGCGGGTTTCGGTGAGCAGTTGCGCATCCTGGTCATCAAGATGAGAAATGTCGGCCTCACCGGGCACGGGGGCGATGTTGTGAATGACCTTTTCCACATCGAGGATCTGGATCAGCTCGCCATCTACTTCCGCCGTTCCGGTAATGAACGAGCTGGCGCGAGCGCCATAGGGCGGCGGCAGGATTTTCGACGTCTGGATATGCACGATCTTGACCACCGCCTGGACATGCAACCCCTGTTTGGAACGGCTGATCTCGGTGACGATCAGGCAGCCCCCTTTGGGGTCCTGCAACGGCGCCATGCCGATCGCCAGGCTGAGGTCGATCACCGACAACGGCTGGCCGCGCAGCGTAGCGACGCCGCGGACATGGGGATGCGACTCGGGCAGCCGCGTCAGTGACGGCGTCGGAATGATTTCGCTGACCTTCAACAGGTTGATCGCCATCTGCTTGCCGCTGCGCAGCGTGAACAGCAGAAGCGATAAGGCGTCGGTAGCGGATGCGTTGTTCATGGATGGTCCTGTGGAAAGCCGGTCTCGTGCCGAGTGGTCACCTCGCTAGAGCCTTGTCGGCTGCTGCGCGCAAATCTTCAATGCAATCGGCGCCGGCCGGACGAGTTGTTGCCGCGCCGCCGGATTCAGCAGCGCTCGAAGACCGCCGCGATACCCTGCCCGCCACCGATACACATGGTCACCAGCGCGTAGCGGCCCTGAACGCGCTGCAGTTCATGGATCGCCTTGACCGTGATGATCGCACCGGTCGCGCCCACTGGATGACCGAGGGAGATACCCGAACCGTTGGGATTGACTCGCGCCGGGTCCATGCCCAGCTCCTGCATGACTGCGCAAGCCTGGGCGGCGAAGGCTTCGTTGGCTTCGATCACGTCAATCTGATCGAGACTGATCCCAGCGCGTTCCAGCACCCTACGCACAGCCGGCACCGGTCCAATGCCCATGTACGCCGGGTCGACGCCGGCATGCGCGTAGCCAACCAGCCGAGCCATGGGCTTGAGCCCCAACGCACGCGCCCGCCCGACTTCGGCCAGCACCAGCGCAGCAGCACCATCGTTGAGGCCGGAGGCGTTACCCGCCGTCACGCTGCCACCGTCTTTCTTGAAGATCGGCTTCAACGCCGCGAGGCGCTCGGCGGTCAGGTCCGCGCGCGGGTGCTCGTCGGTGTCGAACAGCACACTGCCTTTTCGGGTGGTGATTTCAACCGGAACGATCTGCTCGCGAAAGCGGCCACTTTCGATTGCCTGCACGGCGCGCTGCTGACTTTCCAGCGCCAGCGCATCCTGCTGTTCGCGGCTGATGCCATAACGCTCGGCCACGTTTTCCGCGGTGACGCCCATGTGGAATTTGCCCCAAGGATCATGCAACAGGGTGTTCATGTAGTCGATTGCCTGGCTGTCACCGAGGCGCGCGCCCCAGCGCAGGTTCGGCAGGATGAACGGGCCGCGGCTCATGCTTTCCGCGCCGCCACCAATAGCCACATCGGTGTCACCCAGCAGGATTGACTGGGCCGCCGAAATCACCGCCTGCAAGCCCGAGCCGCACAGTCGGTTGACGTTGAATGCAGGAGTTTCCAATGGGATACCGGCGTCCACTGCAGCGACCCGCGCCAGGTAGCCGTCCCGTGGTTCGGTGGGGATCACGTTGCCCATCACCACGTGACCGACGGCGTCCGCTGGCGTGCCGGAACGCTCAAGCGCACCGCGACAGGCGGTGGTGACGAGAGTGATCAGGTCGACGTCCTTGAGTGCGCCACCAAAGGAGCCAATCGGCGTGCGCACTGCACCGACAACCACGATTTCACGTTCAGCCATGAGTTTCTCTCTGCAGCGAAGTTCGGGGCGTGCCGGGGATGCCGACACGGCGAGTCGTTCGATCCTAGCGACCTGAGGCAGGAGAACAATACGCAGCAGCGCAGACGCGTTGTGCGATTTTGCAGAACCGAGCGGTCAGCCAGAAGCGACGATCAGCAGGACGGTGCACGCGGCGCCATGGCATCACTGGCGATCAGCCCGCTCTGCGCCTGTCTGGCCGCCTTCTCGGCTCGCTTGCGCGCGCTGATGGTAGCCACGCACTGGTCATCGTTGTTGAGGATGACGATGCACTCCAGGCACTGGATGCACTCGTCATAGTCGATACGCCCATCGCGCTTGATGGCGCCGATCTCGCACTGATGCTTGCAGTGCTGGCATGGCTGGCCGCACGCGTCAATACGCTTGAGCCAGGAGAACAGGTGGAACTTGCCGAGCATCGCCAGCCCCGCACCCAGCGGGCAGACGTAGCGGCAATAGAACTTGTGCACGAACAGCCCGAGCCCGAGCAGAACCACTGCATAAAGCACGAACGGCCAGCTGCGCACGAAGAACAGCGTGATGCTGGTCTTGAACGGTTCCACTTCGGCAAGCCTCTCGGCCAACGTCAGTGAATAGAAGGCGGTCGGCACCAGACCAATGAGGATCAGGTACTTCAACCACTGCAAGCGCTGATGGCTACGATCGGAGATTTTCCATTGGCGAATGTGCAGGCGCTTGGCCAGCCAACCGAGCATTTCCTGCAGCGCGCCAAACGGACAGAGCCATCCGCAGAATACGCCACGGCCCCAGATGAACAGGCTGACAAAGGTAAAGCTCCATAGGATGAAGATCACCGGGTCCATCAGGAACACACGGATATCGAAGTTCTCCCCCAGCGCCAACAGCAGTGTGAAGATGTTCACCACCGAGAGCTGACCTTGGGCATAAAGACCAATAAACACCAGGGTGAACAACAAGAAACCCGCGCGGAACAGATGGAAACCACGGCTGTGCTGGCTGATGCGGTGCTGCCAGATAAACACCCCGCTCAGCAGGATCAGCGACACGCCAAGTACGCCGATCTGCCACACCCGCTCCTGCCACATGCGCAACCAGATGGGCGTCGGCTCGACTGCGGCCTGTGCCTCCTCGATGTTGAACAGCGCCTGGTCGAGCTGAAAGTCACGGGTGAAGTCCGTGCTGCTTTGCACCAGATGGTTGCGCTGCAGGTTCACGTTCAGGCGCAATCCGGCAGGCTCGGCCGGGTTGAACGCGCTATGTGCCTTGATGCGGAAGATCTGCGCCTCGCCCTCTTCAAGCGGTGCGTCGAGCAACTCCATCACCGCGCCGTTGTTGAAGTTCATGTCATAGAGGTCGATGGCGCGACCGTTCTGCATCAACACCAGTCGGCTGGGCGATGTGGCCGGCACGAAGTCGTCCGGCACATGGCGGTACATGCCCGAAGAGAGCACCAGCACAGTCTGCTCGTCGGCTTTCAATTCTTCGTTGAGTCTGGCGAATCCTGCGTCACCCAACAGGTTGCGACCGATGGTTGGCGCGTTCAGGTAGGCGAAGTAGAGGTCGGTGAAGGGCTGGGTATCGCTCTCCGGCTCGATGCCCAGGTATCCATCAATAGAATGGCCCAAGCCACGTTCGACCTCCTCGCGGCTGATCGTCCAGTGCTGAAGATAGTCACGCTGCAGCAGCTGTGACCAGTCGAGCGGTTCATAGAGGTCAGGCTTGGCCGTGGCCAAGGGACCACTGGCGAACCCTTCGAGCAGCTTGCGAGCCACGCTCAGGGCGGAGAGCAACACGGTTTCGTTGAGGATCACCACCGACACGGTTGCCTTGCTCACCCCGTCGATTCGGACAATCGACTCACTGGCGCTGGCCGATCCCTGTGAACCGCCCACCACAATGGGGATGCCGATAGATTTCTGTTGGTACTGGTCAACGAAGTCGAACAGAGGTTGTTCGCCCAGCCCGTGTAGGAAAACCGGCTCGTGATGTTCCAGCACTTTCACCCCGGCCAGCACACCCTGAGTGTCCATGCCGATCAGCAGACGGATCGGTTTGCCGGAAAACCCCTGCAGGTTCGAATAGTCGGTGGACTCGAAGGCATAGCCGAGCAATTCGTCCAACTGGTAGACACTGTGCACCGGCGGATTGTCTTGCTTCGCTTCGATGCGCGTAGCTTTGGGAAATAGTTGCTGGATCTGCGCGTCCAACTCCTGCGCAAACAACGTTGGGCAGGCCAGCAGGCTCAACAGCAATAACATGCGCGAGAAGAAGCTGGCGCGGCGAGTCATGGATGCTCCAGTCGTATTGTTATACGGCCATGCTATCCCCCACTCGACACACCGCCATGCGACTTGCTGGTCGATACGGCGCTACTTCAGTCGCATACCCAGCCCTCGGCGGCTGATGTCGCGCCCGTCGCGTGCACTCACCGTGACGGAACGATGCCCGCCAACTGCGGGCCCAAGCTACACAACCCACAAGGGAGGCCCAGCGATGACCAAGGCAGTCAAACCGGACGCCGAAGAGCCCTACTTCGAAGCCCCTGCCCATATACCCAGCGGCAGCAACCATCAGATTCCGCACAGCGATCGGCTGATCTACCGCGATCACGACGTAATCGTGCACCTCACTGGGTATGAGTACGAAACCTTTGGCGAGACGTTGTGGGCCGTAGGCGCTGAAGTGGTGAAAGATCTGGAAATCATCGTCCCGGTAAGCGTCGACCAGACACAGCATTTCAGCAGCTATGACGAAGCCTTGGCACACGGCACCGACCTGGGCAAGCGCCTGGTCGACGAGCTCTAGCGCTCAACACTTGAACAGCCCTGCCGCCTGACCGCGGCCAGACCAACCGGAGATTCAATTCAATGAACGACAACAACGCAGTCGTGCGTCACGATGAGTCCCAGCAATGCTATGTCCTGGCCGTTGACGGCGAGGCGCTAGGCGTCGCCAGCTATGAAGACGATGGCGATCGCCGGGTATTCAGCCATACCGAGGTCGACTCAAGCCTGGAGGGTCAGGGCATGGGCAGCAAGTTGATCCGCGAATCCCTTGATGACACCCGTCAGAGTGGCAAGCGCATCGTGCCGGTGTGCGAGTTCGTTGCGGCGTACGTGAAAAAGCATCACGACTGGGACGACATCATCGAGGCGCGATAAAAGCACCCCGGGGGGCAGGCATTTATCGCTCAGGCGAGTACCATGCCGGCCCCCTGATCAAAATGCCGCGCATGACCTGTACCAACCGCAAAATCGATCACCTGCGCCGCCAGATTCCGGGTTTCGCCTGCGAACCCGGCTGTCACGATTGTTGTGGCCCGGTCACCGCTTCTTCGGAAGAAATGGCCCGTTTGCCGCACAAGAGCGTTGCTGAGCATGACGCCGCCCTCGCCCACTGGAATTGCGTGCACCTGGGGCCGAACGGCTGCGAGGCCTATGCGCAGCGACCGCTGATCTGTCGACTGTTCGGCACCACCGCCAGCCTGCCCTGCCCGCGCGGCCGCGGCCCGGAAACGCCCACCGCGCCAGACGTGGAAAAGCAGGTGCATCAACTTATTGCCAGCACACGCCAAGTGCTGGTCTAGCAACGCACACAACAAGACATCACGAGAGACACGATGAGCAACGAACTTCGGACCGAAGACATCCAGCTTGGCGACGGCAAGGCCGTGGTCAAAGGCGCCCTGATCACCACGCAGTACCACGGCCAACTCGAAGACGGCCGAGTCTTCGACTCGTCCTATGATCGCGGCAAGCCGTTCCAGTGCGTGATCGGCACCGGCCGGGTGATCAAGGGTTGGGACCAGGGGTTGATGGGCATGAAAGTCGGCGGCAAACGCCGGCTTTTCGTCCCCGCCCACCTCGCCTATGGCGAACGGCAGGTAGGTGAACACATCGCGCCGAACTCGAACCTGCTGTTCGAGATCGAGCTGTTGGAAGTGCTGACCCGTGACGACTGAGCACCGTGGGTAATAAATACCAACCCGACAGCCGCCCACTGCAGGGTTGAATAGAGAGCAGCCTGTTCCGCAGCCGCTCCACAAGCAGACGCTACTCGCACCGATGACGGCTGCAGCCAGCGCAACAGCCGTCATACGCTTCAGGCGTGGGCGGGCTGGCGGCTAGCCGCGGTCGTCGATGAGGAGCTGCCCATCGAATCGCTCACCACGTCACCCAGCATGTCGGCGGTAATGGCGCAGAGCGTCCAGCCCAGGTGGCCATGACCGGTGTTGTAGAACACACAGGGTGAACTGCCGCGGCCGACCTTGGGCATCATGTTCGGCATCATCGGTCGAAGGCCGGCCCAGGGGACCACGCTCTGGGTACTGACCCCTGGGAAGCACTCGGCTACCCACTCCACCAGCGGACGGATCCGATCCGCGCGAATGTCACGGTTATAGCCATTGAACTCGGCGGTGCCTGCTACTCGCAGGCGGCTGTCGCCCAGGCGACTGGTGACCAGCTTGGTTTCGTCGTCCAGCAAGCTAACGGTAGGCGCCGAGGCGCGGCTGGTCTCGTCGTTGAGGTTCACCGTGATCGAATAGCCCTTGACTGGGTAAATGTTCACCCGATCGCCGAGTTGCGCAGCCAGCGCGCGGCTAGCGGTTCCGGCGCATACCACCACGCCATCGAAGATTTCGGTTTCGTCTCCACCCGGCGTAGCGAGCGTCACCCTTGCTTGGCTGCCGTTAGTCGACACGCCTTTCACTTCCTGACCGTAACGGCATTCGACACCCAAGCGTATGGCCGCCGCCGCGAGGCCGTTGGTGAACATGTGAATGTCGCCAGTGGAATCGCACTCGGTGTAATAGCCACCGTAGTATTTCCCTGCCAGCGTTGGCTCGATAGCCCGCATCTCGTCAGGTGTCACGCTACGCCGCGGTAGCCCGCCTTGCGCCAATAAGCTGGATACCTGGCCGGCATGGTCGTAGCCGGCCTTGTCACGGTAGATGTGCAGAATGCCGGCATTTTTCAGGTCGAAATCGATGCCCTCTTCCTCGGCCCAGGCGAACAGGTGCTCGCGAGCGGCAATAGCCATGCGAGCCGTTTCGATGGTGTTCTGGCGGTATTGCGGAATAGAGCCGATGAACTCGGCGAACCAGGACAGCTTGTGCCAGCTCGGTTTGGGGTTGACCAGCAGAGGCGCGTCGCTCTTGAGCATCCACTTGATGCCCTTGAGGATGGTTGACCAGTGATTCCAGACCTCGGCGTTGGAGGCGGACAATTGGCCGCCGTTGGCGAACGAGGTTTCCATCGCCGCGTAGCGATGCTTTTCCAACAGCGTGACGGCGAAACCGCGCTTGGCCAGCGCGTAGGCCGTAGTGATGCCGGTGATACCGCCACCAATGACAGCGATCGTTTTCATGCTTACAGCTCCAGAACGTCAAGGGGTCAGAGCCCGTCCACACTATGCGGATCAGGCGCCCCCTCTGTTCTGGACCTGAGAGTTTCACGAGCACCGCTCGCTTGCTCCTTCGGTGCGACGGGCGACGATGGCCCGGCGGCTCTTCAGAGTTCACCCGTGATAACGGTCCTTTTGCCTGAGAGTTTCCGGGGCGGTTGCTCCTTCGGCGCTGCACACGGCCAAACCGCTGCAGTCTCTCCCGATATCACTTCAATGCCATGAACACGTGCTCACGGCAGTCTTGTCACTAGCACAATGCGCGCCACTCAGCACTGGTACGCCACGGCTGCAGCCAGCCCTTTGCCAGGTCTGGATACTGCACCGCCACAGCTCAATGTCCATGCGAGTCGCAAGCGGATGCGCTTTTCTAGCGCAGTAGCGAGACAGAAGCTAGCCCTACCCAACATTGCCTAAACTCAACCGCCGACTACGGCGATCAACCGACGCAGGTCGACTGGCTTGGTCATATGAATATCGAAGCCTGCGGCTAGAGCCTGCTCACGATCGCTCGGCTGGCCCCACCCGGTGATGGCGATCAATCGCACACTTGTGCCGTTTGGATGAGCACGGATCGCCCGTGCCACTTCGTCACCCCGCTGGCCGGGCATGCCAATGTCCAGCACAACCACCTCCGGTTTGAGCTGCAGGTAACGCTCGAAGGCTTCGATGCCATCAAACGCAAGGTGCACCTCGTGCCCTTCCAGCCGCAAGATCTCGGCCATGGTCTCGGCAATGTCCCGGTTGTCGTCCGCGACAAGAACGAGCCTTTTGTTCAGGGTGATGCTTTCGCTGACGTCATCGTCCGTGCCTATGCTACTGGCAGGCAGCACCGGCAGGGTCAGGATGAACTCCGAGCCGTGACCCAGCCCTTCGCTGCGCACCCGAAGGTCTGCTCCGTGCAGCTTCGCCAAGCCTTTGGCCAATGCCAAGCCGATGCCGAGGCCGGAGTTGATGTGCGATCCGGCGACGGGCACCTGAGCGAACCGTTCGAATATCAACCTGAGATTTTCACGCGCAATACCCACCCCGTTATCAATGACCGAGACCTTGGCGGTTTCGTTGTCCCGAGCTGCCGTGATGCGAATGCAACCACCATTGGGGGTGAATTTCGCAGCATTGTTGAGCAGGTTGGTCAGAATCTGCTCGAGACGAAGCGGATCGGCGTCCAGCAGGATGGGCGTGGCCGGCAGCGTCACTATCAGCTCATGTTGCTTCGCTTCAATCTTCTCTCGCGCCGTCTCGACAGCCGCCTCAATGACATTCCGCAGATCCAACTGCTCCTTTCGCAGGGCCAGCTTGCCAAGCGTGATACGGGAAATGTCGAACAGGTCGTCGAGCAGCAGCGCCATGTGCCGTACCTGGCGTTCGATGATCTGCTGGCTGCGGATCTTCTGCGCATCGCTTGCCGCTGCTGAACCGAAAATCCCGGCAGCCAGGCGAATCGGCGCCAGTGGGTTGCGCAGCTCATGGGCCAAGGTCGCAAGGAATTCATCCTTGCGCTGCGCAGATTCACGGATCTCCTGCTCATGCCGCTTGGCCTGGGATACGTCAGCGAACCACACGGCCAGGCGCTGATCGAACGGCGTCGCGATCACCCGCACCCAGCGCTCGTTTTCGAACGCCGTGCTACGGAGTTCCAGATCGCACGGTTGCTGAAACCGGGCCACCTCCAACAAAGTTTCCAAGGCTTGCGGATTCGCAGCATCGCCAAGCACCTCGCGTAGCCGCCGCCCAGTCAGTTCGGCGACTGTTCCGCGCAAGCTGGTCGCGCCAGTAAGGTTGATGAAGTCGAAGCGGAAATCATCCACCTCGCCCGCCGGGTTCCGCTGGGGATACAGGATTGCGAAGGGCACGGTGGAGGAGTTGAGCGCTACCTGCAGGCGCTGCTCGAACATGCCTGCCTTGGTCTGCGCCCGCGCTCGGTCAATGAACACCGCGGCGATCCCGGCCGCGAGATCGGCCAGACGAATCTCCCGTGCGGTGGGTAGCCGAGGAACTGGGCCGTGCACCGTGATCGTTCCGAGCACACTGTTGTCGCTGTGCCGAATGGGTGTGCTGTGCACCGAGCGGAAGCCTTCGCTGCGCGAAATGGCTACCAGATCGCCGAAGCGTGGCTCGGTCTCGGTACTGGCCAGGGTCACGCGCGTCCCGTCCTTTACCGCCATGCCACAGGGACTTGAGCCGGGCTCAAGGTTATCCATGAATGTCAGCGAGTCATCAGAAAACCCCGTCGAAGCATGGATGCGCAGCGGCGACGAGCCATCGCTGAGCATCACTAGCCCGTGCGAGGCGCCGTGAAGGGTGCAAAGCGCATCGAGAATGGCCTGCAACTGATCATCGAGCGCGGGCATCTGCAGCAGGCGATTACTCAGATCCTGTAGCAACTCCAGGTCGCTGACCTGCTGCGTCAGGTCCTGCTGCGCCAGCTCCAGCCGCGAAAGCATGTTGTCACGCTCGGCCTCGCTCGACAGACGCGCCTGCGCAGCACTTTCCAGCGCGCGCCCGACTTCGCGGATTTCTTCGATCTCGCTCTTGGGCGCCTGAAATGCCTGCCCCTGGCCGATAGCCTGAGCCGCGCGCCGCAAGTGCCTCATCGGGACGTTGATTCGCCGAGTTGCGAACAGTGCCGCGGCCACCGCAAACACCAGCGACAGCAGCAGTCCACCACCGTAAAGCGTGTAGGCCCGCGTTGCCCCGGCTTCGACAGCCTCGGTGGGCACCCCGGTCGCCACCACCCAGCCGGACGGCTGCAATCTCACGAACGAGGTATAGGCCGAATTGCCTTCCATGGTCGTAGAGAGGCCGATGCCCTCTTCGCTTGAATTATCCTGCAGCATGGCCGCGAGCGTAGCCGAAGCCGGCATGCCCAGCGTCTGCTCGTGATGCAGCGATCGTGCGATACGCGTTCCGTTGGAATCCAGCACGGTGTTGACCCAACCGGTCGGCAGCCTCCGGTTTGCAATCACATCAGCCACAGCCTGCGGCTTGAGCACGGCGGTCAATACATACTGAACCACATCGCCTTGCTGGACCGGCACACGCAGAGGGACACCCCAGGTACCGCCGGGTCCCCGGCTCATGCTCCCGACCTGCGGTTTGCCCGTTCGAATTAGCTCGGTAAAGCTGCGAGGTTCGGCCATGGTTCTGGAAGCTGGCGGATTGTGCAGCGATACACGCCTTAGCACCTCGCCTTCCGGACTCAGGATCAGCAAGGCATACCAGCTGGGGACCGAGGGCAACACGCGGCGAACCATATCGGCAAAGCCATCAATATCGCCGTTATCCAGTAAGGGCGACTGCGACAGTGCCTGGAGCACATTGAGCGACCGGCTCAGCTCTACTTCCACGGCGGTCGCGGCAAGGCGTGTCGCTTCAAGGCTGCGCTGCTTGGCCAGTTCTGTCTGTTCGGAGACGATCGAGAGCATACCCAGCCCTGCGACCAAGGCCAGCGGCAGGATTCCCGCCAATGCGATGGTCAACAGACGGCTGCGCAACGGTACCGACCGTCCCGATTTGGCTCCCGGTGCGTGATTCAAAATATCGTGTCCTTTGACGCCCAGACGGATCAGCCGCGAAATATTCTGCCGAAACGGGTACAGCGTGGCGCGCAGCGCGCTAGCTTAAGCGATCGGTCGATGGCGCGCATTGAATTGGAATGCCGGGTGCCAAACAGGTTCCATCTACCCCCTGGGCGTGCCCTGGCATGCAGTACCCCAGCCGGGGTGCCCGACGTCATTCGTCTCGGATGCAGGTCAGCAAGGCATTCAATGTTGAATCACCGTATTCGCCGCTCATCGTGAGCGCTCGGCGCCCTTCCGGCGCGATGATGGTGATGGGCGTGCTATCCAGGCCAGGCGAGGCTTCGGTTTCTCCGGGATGGAGCTGGCACGCTACTTTGAAGCGCTCGTGATTGGTGATCAGAACCTGAACCAACCCGGACTCGATTCCGGGGCCGGGATCTGTCTCCAGCTCACTGACCTCGACATCGACACGCAAGTCATTCAGCTCACGTTCAAGATGCAGCGGCTCGGCCATGGCCACCGCAGGTACTAGCAATAATCCCAGCGTCAGGGACGGATTCATGGAAACCTCCAGAGCGTGGTTCAAACCATATGGAGCCACTACCGGGCCGGGGAGTTCGCGACCAACGCCGCGAAGCCTGGCCTTGCACTCCCTGATATCCCTCTCTAATGCAAGAAGGCCCGCACATGGCGGGCCTTCTGGTCTTACTTGATGACCGCTTACTTGGGCAGCTTGAAGGTGATGAAACTGGCGCGACCTTCACGCAGTACCCGCATCGAAACAGAGCGGTTCTTCGGCAGATCCTTGACCACCTTAGTGAACTGCTTGACCGAATCGATCGCTTCGTTGTTCAGGTGAGTGATGACGTCACCCGGGCGCAGGCCGATCATCGCTGCCGGGCCCTGGCTGATGTCGCGAATCACCACGCCGCCGGAGATCTCCAGCGCCTGACGCTGCGCATCGGTCAGTTCGGCTACCGAAACGCCGAGGCGATTGGCGCTCTGCGTGTTGGCGCCCGAGCCATCGGCCGAAGCGACGACGTCACCGTCTTCCGGCAGCGCGCCAATTTCGATGTTCAGCGTCTGACGCTTGCCATCACGCACCACTTCGAGCTTGGCCTTGCTACCCGGCTTCATTGCGCCAACCAAATGTGGCAGGTCGCCAGACATGTCGATCGAGTTGCCATTGACGCTAAGAATCACGTCGCCAACTTTCAGACCACCCTTGGCTGCCGGACCGCCATCCATCACCTGGGCCACCAACGCACCAGCGGGACGATCAAGCCCGAACGATTCGGCCAGGTCCTTGTTCACTTCCTGGATGACTACGCCAAGCCAACCGCGGCTGACCTTGCCGTCTTCACGCAGCTGGTTGGCCACGTCCATGGCCACGTCAATCGGGATGGCAAACGACAGCCCCATGAAACCACCGGAGCGGGTGAAGATCTGCGAGTTGATGCCTACGACTTCGCCTTCAAGGTTGAACAGCGGGCCGCCGGAGTTACCTGGGTTGATTGCCACGTCGGTCTGGATGAAAGGCACGTAGCTCTCGTTCGGCAGACTGCGACCTTTGGCGCTGACCACGCCTGCGGTCACCGTATGGTCAAAACCGAAGGGCGAGCCAATCGCGACCACCCACTCCCCTGCTTTCAACTCTTCGGAGCTGCCAATCTTGACGGTCGGCAGGCCGTCACCTTCGATTTTCAGCAAGGCCACGTCGCTGCGCGGATCAGCACCCACCAGCTTGGCTTGCATCTCGCTGCGATCCGGCAGGCGCACCATGATCTCGTCAGCGTCGGCGACAACGTGGTTGTTGGTCAGAACATAACCGTCTTCGGAAATGATGAAGCCCGAACCCAGCGACTGAGCTTCACGGCGACGCTCGGGTTGCTGAGGCATTCCACGTTCGAAAAACTCGCGGAACATAGGCGGGATGCCCTCAAGATCAGGCATCTGTGCCTGCGCGTTGCCGCGCATCGGTTGTTTCTGCTTGGTGCTGATGTTCACCACCGCGGGCGAAGCATCCTCCACCAGAGGCGTGAAGTCCGGCAGGTCAGCGTGGGCCATGAGCGTCTGTCCAAACAGCGCTACGCCGGCCACGGCAGCCAGGAAGTTTCTACGAAGAATCATAGTGACGGGTCTCTCCACGATGAAAAAATGGGGTTGAAAACGACCGGTCTCGCGCCACAGCCGATCCTGGTCAAAAAAAGCAGCGGGTTGCCGCATGCACAAAGGCTGACTCTAAGCTGACAGCCGGGTTGCGGCAAACCCACCCAAAGGAGCTGGCTGTTCCGTCAGCCTGAACCAGACTGTACGCGTAAGACAGTCAGCTTGGTGTGTAGCGGGCGTAAAGGAAAAGTAAGGTTTTACAAACAACGCCCAGCGGAGCCATAACACCTAGGGTCGGCTCCTACTAGCCCGAAACGTCGAGCAGCCCTATCTCCTGCGCTGCCTGACGTACCCGCTGATAGTCATCTGGCAACGACAGCCCTGCCTCCGCGCGTTTGAGCGCCGAATGGGCGTGATGGTTCGCTGCAAGTGTGATAGCCGCGTCGCCAAGGCGCCCGAGCGATGCCAATGCCTGCTGCAATCGAATGCCCACTTCGACCACCGCCGCACCGTCACGCGCAATGGGCGTGAAGAAATCGTCGAGCATGTCCGCTACGCTCAGTCCCGGCGCGAATACCCGGTCGAACTTAGGGTCTTCCGGCGGGGTCGGCCTGGACAGGTGCGACAGTACGCGAACGCCTCGGCCAATCACATCGACTGCGGTGCCCTGGTCGTTCATGGCAGGCGACAGCGCACGCGAGGCGACCTCTGCCATGACGATAATGCCGTAGCGTGGATCTCGGTCGAAGGTTCGCTGTGAGCCGACGACGAAGGCATCGCATAGCGCGCTGTCACATTCTTTATCGATCCCCACCGACCAGGCGATCGGCTGCGACGGCTCCACGAAGATCCCAGGCAGTGCACAAACATAGACTGCACAGCCTTCCTTCTTGGTCAGTTCGCCCAAGGCGGGCATGTCGATGTGCTGAACGAAGCCGATCTTGTCCGAGAACAACGGACGCGCGCCCGGCAATACTTTCGGATCGACGTCCAGCGGACGACCGCCCAGAAATGGTTGCTCCATCCGCTGGCACAGCGCCTGGGTAGCAGCCTTCTCGACACGGGCCGTTGTTTCGGCGACTCGGCCGAGCCCGGACAACTGATCGATCCAGCGCAACAGCGCGTAGAGCACCAGGATGACCACGATAATCGTCGCCGCGAACAGCACCACGCGGCCATTTTCGCCGTATAGCCCGGTACTCAACGCGATAATGCCAACCAGACTGAAAATGAATGAACCAATAAAGGTGGAGAGGGTGTTCTGCGTGGTGGGGTCTTCTACCAGCAGAGAAGTGGCACGTGGCGTGACATTGTTCGTTGCGGAGCCATATGCCGCGACCATGATGCTCAGGGAAAAGGTGGTGACCGCGAGCATGCTGGACGCCAGGACACCGAGAATGTTGTCGACGGCATCGGAACCGATCTTCGTCGACAGGTCATCCGGGATGTAGGGAGCCACCACCAGCGCCACCAGCGCAGTGGCTATTCCCAGGACCGAATACAGGCTGGCTCTAAACCAGGGCCGCTTGCTGATGCGGATGAGAAACCACTTCCAACGCTCGACCATGTCTTGCTCGCACTCCGTCCGTTTCAGTACAGACAAGCGCGTTGAAGGACCGTTGCGCAGGTTCGCCGGTTTCTTCACGCCGTCACGTTCACCAGTGCTTAGCGGGCCAGTGCCTCTACCGCTGCTGGCAGGTCACGCATGTCATTGATCACGGCGGCCACGCCCAACTCCCGTAGCGCCTGATCATGCCCGGCGGGTATGTGGCTAGCACCGGTAAAGCCGATTACCTGCATCCCGGCCGTTCGCGCGGCCAGCACGCCGGTCGGACTGTCTTCGACGACAAGGCAATGGCCAGGCGCGACGCCCATGCGTTCGGCCGCTAGGAGATAGACGTCGGGCGCCGGTTTGGGTGAGCGGACCATTTCAGCGCAGAAGATGTTGCCGGCCACCCGCTCGACCAGGCCCGCACGCTGCAACGATGATTGAACGTTATGCAAACGGCTGTTCGAAGCTACTGCCAGCGGCAGCTTGATCGCCAGCAGCGCCTCGCGCACGCCGGGAATTGCCTGGACTTCTTCCGCCACGACCTTCTCGCTCTGCCGACGCAGATCGGCATCGAAGGTGTTCGGCATAGCCAGGCCGAAGCGCTTTTCGATCAGATCGATGATGCTCGGGACGGTCAGACCGAACGTGCCCTCCAAAGCGGCGTGCAGTTGCTCGGCCGGAACATGCAGGCTCAACGCCTCGAACAGCACGCGGTGGCTGATGATTTCGCTGTCGACGATGACACCGTCACAGTCGCTGATCAGCAAGTCGATAGAGGCCATCGAATCTCCCGTGATTGATGCGCAGAAAGGCGCGGCGACTCCGGTGTGGAGACAGCGGCTTGGACTGCACCGGCAGCGTTGAGTTTAGCCCGCAACATTAACGCGACCGTTCAACCACGCCGCCTCAGCGAATGCCCAACATCCGGTCTGCGGACCAATGCCCGGCACCGCGTCCGATAACAAGCAGCATCAGCCCGATCCAGGTCAGGTGCGTGGGCCAGGCGTCGGGGTATACGAAGACCTGGATCACCAGTGTCATGCCCAGCAGGCCCAACGCTGACAGCCGCGTAAAGAGCCCGATCACCAGCAGAAGCGGAAACAGATGCTCGGCTTAAGTGGCCAGATGCGCAGCCAGCTGAGGAGACAATAGCGGAAGCGCGTACTCGGTTTCGAACAGGTTGAAGGTGCTGGGTTTGATCGTGAGAAATCCGCTGACCTTGGTTCGCCCCGAATAGAAAAACACCGCGGCGATGGCCAGCCGCGCCACCAGGCTCAACGTCGACTCGCTGACGTGGTGCTGCAGCCATAAGGCGAGTCGATTCCAGTGCTGCAACGGGCTCGATGTCGGGCTCGCTGGGTTCCTGTGCAAGGTGTGCATGTCGGTTACTCCAGTGGGTTATCACTCGGCGGCGAAGACTTGGGCGGCAAACAGACCCGCCAGCAACGCATTGAAATCCAGCGCGGGCTGGGCCTCGAGCGCGAGGTCCGATGCGCTGGCAAGGGTATGGCCATCGGCGCAGGCGTCGAGAAAGGCGCAACCGCCAAGACTCAGGGGCTGCCAGACGACCCGGTTGTCTCGTCTGCAGAGCAATGTGCCCTCGCCCTGCCAGACCAACGGATCGGGCAGCTCGGCGCCTTCGCGGTTGCAACGCCACAGGGTGAAGGCCGGCATACCGGACCAGTGCCAGTGCGCCGCTGCGCTGGGTCGCAGACGCAGTTCGGCGAGTTGCGCCGGCGCCATCGAACTCAGCGTATGCAATCCAAGTCGGGGATGTTCCGGCGCGGCAAAGGCTAAAAGCCACAGCTGATCGAGGCGCGCGACCTCGGCGAGGTAAGGCAAGTCGCGGGCAGGTTCGAACCGTTCAAGAAAGTCTGCAAAGCGCTCGCCATAGCGAACCAACTGCGGTTGGGTCGGAGGGCACTGCTGTGCAAACACGCGCGCTGCCGCACTCATCCACTCGGCACCCACCAGCCGCTCGACCGTCGGGAAGTTCGCCCGCAGCGCATCGACGCACCCCTTCAGCACGGTGTTGCGGTAGACCGCGAACCCTGGTTGCGCCGCCAGCCTCGCCAGCCAGTCAGTGGGGGGATTGGCAGCAGAAGGACCAGGGCCCATGGGTTCGTCGGTCCATAGCGCTTCAGCCAAGCCATCCTGAAAATCAGCGAGCGTGAGCGTCATGTCGCCCCCTTTTCTCAAGCAGCCGCTGCGCATGGTCGCGCTCGATCAGCAGCTCGGCGAAGGTTGGCAGCTGGTCATCACGTTCGATCAATGTGGGTCGTGTGCCGATACGCTCGATCAATCGGTCATAGAGCGACCAGACGGCGGCCGCTATCGGCGCGTCGTGCGAATCGATCAACAGCCCTGAATGCGCGGAGCTGTCCTGCCTATGCCCGGCCAGATGCACCTCCAGTACGGCTTCAGCGGGAAAACGATCGATATATGCAGCAGCATCAAAGCCCAGATTGTGAGCGCTGACGTGTACGTTATTGACGTCCAGCAACAGGCTGCAGCCGCTGCGACGCGCCAGCTCAGCCAGAAACTCGATCTCATCCCACTCATGCCCCTCGAGGCGCAGGTAGTGGCTGGGGTTTTCCACTGCGATCTGCCGACCCAGCACCTCCTGGGTGCGCTGGATGTTATCGACGATTCGAGCCAGAGCCGCCTCGGTTCGCGGAAAAGGCAACAGGTCGGGGTTGTACTGACCTCGCCAGGCAGACCAGGCCAGGTGTTCGGACACCAATGCCGGCCGAACCCGCTCGATCAATGATCTGAGGCCTTGCAGATGGGATTCGTCCGGCGGGCAATCGGCAGCCAGTGACAGCGATACGCCATGCAGCGAAAGCGGATGACGCTCGCCGATCGCGTCCAGCCAGGCGAGACGGGGGCCGCCGCCGAGCATGTAGTTTTCCGGATGCACTTCGAACCAGAGGCCCGGCGCGGCACAGTCGTACGCCGGCTCGTAATGCTCGGGCTTCAAGCCGAGACCAGCTCCCAGAACTGACATGCTCATGCGGCGGCTCCTGTCAGGACTCGATCGGCGTCAGCGAGCCCATGCCTTCGGGCGTCTTGATTTCAGTGCAAGTACCGGCCGGTACCTTTTTCCAGGCATTGCCCTGGTAATCCACTTTCGAGGTGCCGGCGCAGCTGGTGCCGGCACCAGCTTTGCAATCGTTTTGGCCGGCGAGCGCGACGCCGTAGCATTTCTCCATGGCGCCTTCAGTTTTATCAGCAGCCGTGGCGCCGGCGGCGATGGATGCAAGGGCAACGGCTGCTGCAGCAAGGGCGAGATTATTCATTTGATGTTTCTCCAGGCTGTGTGGCTGACAGTGGTTTACTGGCAGCTCGACCAGTAATTCGCCCTGTTCGGTCGCTCGGTTACAGCGGGAGCAAGAAATATATTTTTGAGATTTCTTCCATCTCGTCCTACCGTAGCGGCGCGCCGCCACCCTGCCGTGGGTTGGATGCAACGGGCGCACAGCATCGATTTTTTCCTTCCGTGTAACCAGAGCGACCGATGCAACGAACTACCAGTCATGAGGCGCTCAAGGCACGCGAAGCCCACCTGCAACAGCTGTTACTGCTGGGGCTGGACGGCGACGAGGAGGCCTATCGGCAATTCTTGACGCAGCTCGGCGCGCATCTGCGCAGCTTCCTCAGGCGCCGACTGCAATCGCCCGAGGTCGAAGACCTGTTGCAGGAAGCCCTGCTGGCGGTGCACAACGCGCGGCATACCTATCGCCGCGAGCAACCGGTGACCGCCTGGGTACAGGCGATAGCGCGTTACAAACTGATGGACCATTTTCGAGCCCATGCAAGGCACGATGCCTTGAACGATTCATTGAGCGACCAGGCGGAGCTGCTAGCCGACGAAGATCACCAGGCCCAGCAAGCGCAGCGGGACCTGGCCCGACTGCTCGAACAACTCCCGGACAAGCAACGCTTGCCCATTCTTCACGTCAAATTGCAGGGGCTTTCGGTGGAAGAAACCGCTCGACGCACCGGGCTTTCGGCATCAGCAGTCAAGGTGGGCGTTCACCGCGGCCTGAAAGCGCTGGCCGCCCTGATTGGAGGACATCGATGAAGACCGACGAGCTGATCAACATGCTCGCCAACCAAGCACCGCCAGTAGATCGGCAGATCGTCGCGCGACGCTTTGGTAAAGCCCTGGTCATCGGCCTGGTGCTGGCATTGCTGCTGTTACTGACGGTCTTCGGTATTCGCCCGGACATCGGCCAAGTCGCGACGACACCGCTGTTCTGGGCCAAGCTGGCGCTACCGGCAAGCCTGCTCGCCGGCGCTTTGCTGGTAACTACGCGGCTCGCCAGACCAGGAGCGCCTGTGGGTAACGGCTGGGCCACAGTCGCATTGCCGGTGATAGCAGTTTGGCTGGCAGCGTTGGGCCTGTTGCTCAGCGTGTCGGCTAACAGCCGGTGGGCACTGATATTCGGTGAAACCTGGCGAGTCTGCCCGCTAAACATTGCGCTGCTGTCGATTCCCACGTTCGCCTGCGTGTTCTGGGCGATCCGTGGTTTTGCGCCGACCCGGCTGCGTCTCGCCGGCGCAGCTGGGGGGTTGCTGGCCGGCTCGATGGCAACGCTTGCCTACAGCCTGCATTGCCCGGAGATGAGTGTCGCTTTCTGGGCCGTCTGGTATGTGCTTGGCATGCTCATCCCCACCGCCGTCGGCGCCCTCTTCGGCCCACGGCTATTGCGTTGGTAAACCGTACAACGCGCATTTTCTTCAATACGACGGCTGTGTCCGCTCCTATCGTCGCGCTGGTGTTCAAGCGTACGTTCAGGAGTTTTCGATGAGTCTTTTGCTGTCTATGGCCGCCTTCGCGCTGGCGTCCTCGATATCACCCGGCCCGGTCAATATCGTTGCGCTCAGCGCCGGCGCGCAGTTCGGCTTGCGCCCAGCCATGCGCCACGTCAGCGGCGCGACCCTTGGCTTCACGCTGTTGCTGTTGCTGATCGGGCTGGGCCTGAACCAAGTGCTCGATCATTGGCCCTGGCTGACGGAATCGATCAGGCTGGCTGGCGTGGCTTTTCTGCTGTACATGGCGTTTCGGCTGGCGGCGGACGACGGTCGTCTGAATGCAGACAAACCTGTGGTGCCGCCGACCATGCTGTATGGCGCAGCGATGCAGTGGCTCAATCCCAAGGCCTGGCTGGCTTCGGTCGCGGGAATGGGCTTGTTCGCTGCCGCCGGTAATGCGCCTTCGGTATGGCGCTTCGCCGCGGTCTATTTCGTGATTTGCTATGCCTCAGTAGCCTGCTGGGCGTACGCCGGCACCTTCCTGCGGCACTACCTTAACGAGCCCGCACGAGTACGGCTGTTCAATCGGCTGATGGCAGCACTGCTGACCGCCTGCGCGACTTACTTGCTGCTGACCTGACGGATGTTGTGGCGCACGTTTCGATCCCCTGTTCGATAGTGCCCGGGCGTGGCGGCCAGCAGTTGCTTGAAGGCGCGCTGCAGGTGCGCCTGGTCGGCAAACCCCGCAGCCAGCGCCACATCCGAGATAGGCCGGCCGCGCCGCAGTTCGGCGCGCGCGAACTGCACGCGCCGGTTGGTCAGATACGCATGAGGGGTCATCCCGAAATGCTTTTTGAAAGCGCGGATGAGACTCGACGGTGAGACGCCCGCAATCAGGCTGATCTCGTGCAGCTTGAGGGAGCGCTGATAATTTTCCGCAATGTATTCAGCGGCGCGCTGCAGCTTCAGATCGCTCACTGGAACCTCAACGTCGAGTCCCAATCGCTCATGCAGCTGGGAGAAGAACGCTACGGCGCCCGTCTCCTTTTGCAGCAAGTCGGCGTTGTCGTCGATGAGTACCGCATGAAAGCGGCGAAAACCAGCCTGCAGCAGCGGGTCGCGCGTCATTATCGAGGCGAAGCGGCGAAAACCCATGCCATCCATGCCTAGGACGTCCTGCAGTTCGCTCAACCATCGGGTCTCGACGTAGAGCATGCGATACGCCCACGGCTGGTTCTGGATCGGATTGCAGGCATGTACGTCGCCGGGGTTCATCAGTACCAGCGTGCCGGCATCGATGCGGCACTGATGATCGCCGTTGATATAGGTGCTAACGCCGCTGTCGATCAAGCCGATGGAAAAGGTTTCGTGACTGTGCCGTGCATAACAGACGCGGCGACCATCTTCCACGCTGCGCGACTCGATGAACGGCAGCGCCGCGTCGCGCCAGAAGCTGGACCCGGAAGCTGAACGAGATTGCGCGAGGATGTGCTGATGCATGTTCGAGTCTGTAACGACGCCAGGGAAGCTCAGCCTAGCCGAAAACCGGGTGACGGATGAGCAACCCGCGGTGCTTTGCCATGACGAGCAATGACTTTCCAAGCAATCGAGCGGTCATCAAAGGATCTCGAGCCCCTCGCACTTGTAATCACCGATGAAGATATCGTCCAGAAGCACCTCCCCGTCGAGGTTGAAGCAGAACAGATAGCTCTCGGTTCGATCACCGATTTCGACGCTTTTCAGGCCAATGCATTCGTTGGGATGGCCCGGCAGGATCTTGAACGAGGAGATGCCCCGTTCAGGAATACGCTGACCAACTTCCAGGGTTCGGATCTGGCTGAAATCCTCATTGGCAATAATCAAGGTATTGGCCCCGCGCTCCCGCCCATCTACTGCCTCGTCGAAGGGCTCAGTCGAGATTTTGCGCGGAAAGAACAGCCATTCGCGGCGATAAGGATGCCACTCGGCCGCCTCGTGAATCACATAGCCGTCTGGCCCGACGCCGAGCGCATCGCGGATGCGCTGATAGCGACCCGACCAGTCCACGCTCTGCACGGCGTAATGCCGGTCAAGCAGCTTTATCCACTCCTCGGCGGCATTCTTGCCGTGGCTCCCGACGACCAGCTGATCGTTGTAGAGCGTTGCCCACTCCGCCTTGAAGCCCTTGAAAACCTCGTCGCCGCTGCCGGTCATGAGAATGTTTCGGGGCACCAGCTGATTCTGGTCGCGTATCTCACAGACCAATCCGGTACGGTCGTCGAAGGTCACCAAGCGTTTGCCGAACATGGCCAGCTCGGAAAATTCAGCGCCGCGCCCGCCCTCGGCGATGAGACTTACCAGCTGGAACTCACCACCTTCGTGCTCTGGAATATCCTCAAAACGGTAGTGTGGCTTGCCCGTCTGCGGGTCGATGTCACGGTGCAGCCGGTCATGGCGTAGGGTCGATTGCCAGCCGATCTGGCCGCAGTCCAGTTCAACCTGGGAGGCGTGGTCCTCATCGGTGATGATGGCCAGCAGGTATTCACGGGTGGTGCTGTCGTAGCGTTCGAGTCGCCGATCGTCGAAGTGCGATTCGCTCATGAGGTAAGGTGCTCGTCTCAGGTTGGCGCCACCAGCTCGCCGGGGGCTCGTCTGGTTTCGGACAGCACGCACCACTCAAGTTCACCAGCAATCGCATCAGCTGCGGCAGAACGGCTGCGTCTGTTTTACTGTCCGAACCTGCACCACGTATTCAGATGGGACCGCATGATTTTTCTGCTCTCCAAGCGGCCGGCCTCGGTTGCCGACTCGCACGCGCCTACCTCGACCCTTTCTACCTGGGCCAAGCGCCGGCTCGCCCTTACTGCGGCGGGCGCCTTGCTGGCTGGCCTGGCCGGCTGCGGCACGCAAAAACCTGAGATCCCAGCGCCTCGTCCGGACGAAGTCCGCGCCAAGATCGTTCGGCTGATCCCCAGCACCATCCCGAATCGCCAGGGCTGGGCCACCGACATCTACGCCGCCTTCGATGCGTTGGCGATCCCGCCGACCAATGAAAACCTCTGCGCTGTCCTGGCCGTCACGGTGCAGGAATCCACTTTCCAAGCGACGCCGCCGGTCCCAGGCCTGGCCAAAATCGCCCGCGAGGAGATATACCGCCGCGCGTCCCGATTGCATGTTCCCCGCTTCATTGTCGACGCGGCTCTGGACGTTCAATCACCCAATGGCAAGACATACAGCCAGCGCCTTGCAGCGGTGCGCACTGAAGAACAGCTAAGCGCGATCTTTGACGATTTCCTAGGGATCATGCCGCTCGGCAAGCAATTGTTCGGCACATTGAATCCGGTCAAGACCGGCGGCCCGATGCAAGTCAGCATCGCGTTCGCTGAAGACCGCGCACGTGACTATCCCTACCGCCGGGAAGGCTCTATCCGGGATGAGGTGTTCACGCGCCGCGGTGGCATGTACTTCGGCATCGCACACCTGTTGGATTACCCCGCCAGCTACACACAACCGCTGTACCGCTTCGCGGACTTCAACGCCGGCTGGTATGCCAGCCGCAACGCCGCATTTCAGGCTGCGGTCAGCCGCGCCAGTGGCATCAAGCTGGCCCTCGATGGCGACCTGATCATTCATGGCAGCAGCAAAGCCGGCCAGACCGAACGTGCGGTTCGCTCGCTGGCGGGCAAGCTCGACATGAGCGAGACGGCGATCCGCAACGCCCTTGAACGCGGCGACACACACGGATTCGAGAAAACCATCTTGTATGAACGAGTGTTCGCACTAGCCGAAAAACGCGCCGGAAAGCCCCTTCCCCGCGCCGTGCTTCCCGGCATTCGCCTGGAAAGCCCGAAAATCACTCGCAACCTGACGACTGCCTGGTTTGCCAATAGGGTCAACGACCGCCATCTGGCCTGTATGAAACGCGCCGGCAGCTAGCGGGAACATTTTGTTACCGGCACCGTTCGCATTAGAGCTATCGCGAATACGGAGCCTTCATGACCCAGCTGAACATTGCACTCGCCCTCATGGGCGGCGTTGCCGTCTGTATTGCCTTGCTGTCGGCCCAGATCAAGCGCAGCCCTGTATCCGAGCCGGCGCTGGCGGTGCTGGTCGGCGTTGCCGTTGGGCCCTACGGCCTGAGTTGGCTCGATCTTGCACGCTGGGGTGATACGTTCAGCATTCTCGAGCAGGCGGCTCGGCTGACGCTGGCGATTGGACTGATGGGCGTTGCACTGCGCCTGCAGCCCGCGGCGCTGAAGGCCATGCTCAAGCCGATCATGCTCCTGCTGACCTTTGTCATGCTCGGCATGTGGCTGGTGTCGTCGTTATTGGCCGGCTGGCTGCTCGGCTTGTCGCTATGGGCCGCCTTGCTGCTGGGTGCAGTAGTCACCCCCACCGATCCGGTTGTTGCAAGCTCGATCGTGACGGGCAAGTTCGCCAAAGAACATCTCCCCTTGCGCCTGCGCGACACCCTCTCGGCGGAATCCGGTGCCAACGACGGCCTCGCCTACGCCTTCGTCATGCTACCGATCCTGATGCTCAGCCATACGCCAGATCAGGCCTGGTCGCGCTGGCTCATGGAGTCGGTGCTGATCGGCATCGGTGGCGCTGCGCTCCTGGGTGCAGTGGTAGGGTTTGCAGCAGCCAAACTGCTGGTTCTATCCGAGCGCAAGAAGCTGGTCGCCAGTTCCTCGCTGCTGGGTTACACCGTGGCATTCTCGCTACTCACCCTCGGGCTCGCCAAACTGCTAGGGACGGATGGCGTGCTGGCGGTATTCGCAGCAGGCCTGGCGTTCAACCTCTTCAGCGAGAGGCACGAGGAGCAGGAGGAAGAGAACATCCAGGAGACGGTGGCCAAGCTTTTCACACTGCCGATGTTTGTGATTTTCGGTATCGCACTGCCGTTGCGCGAGTGGGCCACACTGGGGTGGCCGCTGGTGGCACTTGCGGTGCTGATATTGCTGTTGCGTCGACCACCGGTGGTGATGTTGCTTTCCGCCACCTGGCGCAATTCGCTCAACTTACGGGACTCGCTCTACCTCGGCTGGTTCGGCCCGCTGGGTATCGCCGCGATCTACTATTCCACGCTCGCTCACAGTCAGCTTGACGATCCGCTCTATTGGCATGCGGCAAGCGCGCTGATATTCGCCTCAATCATGATTCATGGCGTATCCGCGGCGCCGCTGTCACGTCTATATGCGAGCCATCACGGCGCGGCACCGCCAGGCAGTGCTCGTCTACACGACGAGTCGGACTGAGCCAGGTATGAAGAACCGAGCCCCGGGGGACGAGCCGATCACCCAATCAGGCCCATACCCGCGAAGACAAAGGCGCCAACGGCAAGGATCAGTCCCAACACGATGGCTGCGCCGTCCTGGGTGGTAATTCCAAGGCCGAACAGACCGATCGCCGCGAATGGGGCCGTCGAGGCAAATGGCAGCAATTCCAGCGGTGGCACCGAGGTTGCCAGCACAATGCACAGCACCGCGATAAATCGCAGAAAGCCTCTGCTCGTGGCCCAGCCCAATCGCTTACTGCTTACCTTGTCGAGCCAGCGCACCACCGGACGAATTTTATTCAGGCCTTTCTCAAGCTTGTGTCCGCTGACGGAGCGATGCGCTAGAAACCCGGGCATCCAGAAATGATGTCGACCGAATAGCAGCTGGAAGGCAAACAGCGCAACGATCAGCGCCAGCATGCTTGGCACCCCGGGAATGCCTCCGACCGGACTGATCTCGATGATTGCAGGAACGAACAGGAAGGGCCCGAAGCTGCGCTGGCCGACTTTCTTCTGAATGTCACCAACCGATACCTTGGGCTGGTCATCTCCCAACTCGACGACACCGTCGATCACTTGTTCAAGGCAACCATGGTCGTTGGCCTCACTCATGTGCTCCTCCTGATCGCAGCTTTCTGAAGATGCGGCAAGCTCCCACAGGGGTCTTACCCGCTTCGCTAACTATAGCCTTGATGGACTGCAGCATTTTTATGTTGGCAACGAAGCAGCGATTAACAACTCAGCAATGTAATTTTCAGAGATCCTGTACAACTTTCATGCCTTGCGCTTATACATGATTCACCAAGCCCATTAACCGACAACATAAAAAACGGAACTTGCAAAGCAAGTTCCGTTTATATTGGAAAAGGTTAGCAAAGAAGCATAAACGTATTACGAGTTACGGCCACCGCCGTGGCTGTTCTGACCGCCTTTCTGGCCAGCCTCGGACGCCTTCTCACGGTCGTTGGCAAAGTTTCCGCCGCTGTTCTTCTGGCCACCTTTCTGTCCGGTATCAGAGGATCTTTCGCGGTCATTGGCGGAGTTACCGCCGCTGCCCTGGCCGCCTTTCTGCCCGGCTTCTGAGGCCTTCTCGCGATCGTTTGAAAAGTTACCCGGATTTCCGCTCTTATCGTTCGACATGAGATTACTCCAGTTACTTGGTGATGCTTGAGAACGGCGACCTTTCTGCAGTCGCCTCACTATTTCGGAGCGCAGAACCAGAGCCTAAGTTCTACCGAGAAACCCCTATTTCGATGAGCGGCGTAGCGTTTCAACTCGCTATTACAAACGCAAAACCTGAATGCATGTAATTGCATTTAGATAGCAACGGAACGCCAAACTCCCGCCATAGTTGCAGCGTTATAGCAATTAAGGCCCCACACCAGACATATGAGAGGACCACTTAGTAGCGGGAAAATACCGCTCGTCAGCCCAGTTAAATAGACAGGCGTTGTCAACAACCTGTAACCGAATCAGGGCAGTCTCGGAGCCATGGAAAGCCGGGAAGGCTGGCGCAAGGACGCGACTTTATTCAGGACCACCAACCACTCTACCGAGACATTGGAGGCCACATGAGCAACAAAACGCTGGAAAACCTGGTCAAGCAATCCGACCTCAGCACCAAACAGCCGCTGGAACTCTGGAAGCAGCTGCACCGTAGCAAGCGCGACTACCGCCCCAGCGCGGCGGCACTGGCAAGGCGCGCTTCGCTGGATCTCGGCATGTGCGCGTCAAGCCAATGAGCCAGCATGGGTATCGGTCAGGCGGGCCCACCCGCCATGGCTGGATCAGACTTCGGTGCCACGTTCCTGCCGCAACAACAACCAGACAATCGACAGCCCAGCCACGGCCATGAAGGCCGCTCCCAGGAAGATGCTTTGCATACCGATATAGGCGGCAAGCGCACCCATAATGGCACCGGACAAACCCAGCGACAGGTCGAAAAACATCGCGAAAACGCTGAGACCGGAGCTGCGGTTAGCGACCCCTACGCGTGACACCACACCGACGCCCAGAGCTGGATACAGCAGCGACAAGCCGCAGCCGGTCAGTGCCGAGCCTGCCAAGGCAAAGCTCGGGGCCTCGGCCAGCCAGAGCAGCAACAGTCCTAAGATTTCCACCACCAGACAGACCATCGCCACCGAATAACCGCCGACTCGGTTGATCAGGTTGGGCAACAACAAACGCGTCCCGATAAAGGCAAACGCAAAGGCGGTGAGGCACCAAGCCGCCCCATCCCAGCCGCGAGCGTTGTAATACAACGCGATGAACGCGGTCAGCGTGCCGTAACCGATGGTCGCCAATGCCAGGCTGAGTCCGGGCGGTGCAACCTTCCACAGCACTTTGCCGAACGGCAGCCGCTTGCCGGGATTCAGCGGAGCATCGCCGCGCCGCCAGGCCAGCGCCAGGCCGGTCGAGGCGAGGAGCATCGTCACCACGCCCAGTGACCATAAGCCTAATGACTGCGACAGAAACACGCCCAGCGGCGCGCCGATGCCTACGCCGCCATACGCCGCAACACCATTCCAGGAAATCATTCGCGCCGTGCTTTCTGCACCCAGCCGGCTGATGCCCCAGCTGATGGCGGAAATGCCGATCAGGCTTTGCGCGAAGCCCAGAATCAACCGGCTCCCGATCATCACCGCAATGCTCGCCATCGGCCAGGATTCCAACAGCGCTGACGCGAGCAGCAGCAGTCCGCTGATCAACCCAGACGTCATGCCGATCAAAACGGTTTTCTTAGCGCCCCGCTCGTCCGCCAGCCGCCCGGCCAAGGGTCGGCACAACAATGTGGTGAGGTATTGCGCACCGATCACGATGCCCGCGACGGCGGTGCTGAATCCCAGGTTTTCATGGATATAGCCAGGCAATGACGCCAGCGGAATACCAATGGAAATGAACGAGATGAAGTTGAAAACCACCAGCGACAGGATGAAAAAAGTGTCGTTGGAAGCGGGTTGTTTCGCAGCGGGCATCGGAGCGCCTGTCGTGGATGAACAATGGGATATGACCATGCCAAGCCGGGCAGCCCCAGCTCAGGATGCTGGGTCCCGGTTGCCAAGGGCTCAGACCGCCAAGCGAGCAGTTTGATCTTGCCCAAGAGGCAGTCATCATACAACCTCCGTAAGGCCGACGGTTCGAGCGATCTAGGTATTGCTTGGCGCAACAGCGACTTTTGGTCGGCGCCACTGAGGCAGTCCGATCAGCACCACCGCGCTTACGATTACCGTCATCGCCAACCATTCTTCGACACCGATTCGCTCACCGGCAAAGGTAATACCCAGCAGCACGGCGACCACTGGGTTCACGTAGGCATAGCTGGTTGCCGCCGCTGGCCTTACATGTTTGAGCAGATAGAGATACGCGCTGAACGCTACGATCGAGCCGAGCAACGTGAGGTAGACCAGGGCAAGCCAACCGGCCATATCCGGCATTTGCTGCAAGCGTTCTCCGCTGACCGCGCTACCAAACAGCAACACAGCGCCACCGATCAGCATTTGGGCGGCGCTCGCCATCGCACCGTTCGGCAAACTGAGATGCCTGCTCCACATCGAGCCGAACGCCCAACTCGCTGCCGCCATTAGCACTATCACTGCGCCAAGCGGACTGGCCTGCAGGTTGTGTCCGAGATTGAGCAAACCGATGCCGATCAGCCCCAGAAGAATGCCGCCCCACTCCAACCCGGTCGTCCGCTGCCCCCAGATCAAGCCGAACAGCAACGCGAACAGCGGCACCGTAGCAATCGCCAGTGCAGCAACTGCAGACGCCACGCCAAGATGTTCGGCGATGGTGACACCACCGTTGCCGCAGCTGAGCAGAAGAAAACCTACAACCGCGCAAGACCGCCATTCACGCGCAGTGGGTAGCGGCACACCGCGCCAGCGCAGCCAGGCAAACATCAGGCTGCCAGCAATGACAAAGCGCAACCCGGCCAGCAGCATCGGCGGCCATGACTGGACGCCAATCCTGATCACGAAATAGGTCGAACCCCAGATCAGATACAGGGCGAGAAAAGCGCCCACGAGCAGCAGCGGGAAGCGGCGCGAAGTCATGAGACGAGATCCGGGTGGAAGGCTTGACCAATGATTCTAGATAACCCACGTACCGGAGAATAAGCACAGTCAGCTTCTTGTTTAACGGTGCAGTTAGCCGCACCGCGCGGCCGCTCAACGAGCGAGGCCGAAGGGGTCATCGATGCTGTGGCTCGGCTCGGTAAACCAGCGCGGTCCACTCTCGTTCATGTAGAAGTGGTCCTCCAGGCGAATGCCGAACTCACCGGGCACGCAGATCATCGGTTCATTGCTGAAACACATGCCGACGTCGATGGGTGTCTGGTCGCCGCGAACCTGTGTCTGGCATGGTAGAACCAGAGTCTGCGGAGAACGACGCAACCCACTCGGTCCGTCAAGCGATTGTGAGCAGAAACGAAAAAGGCCCCGAGATTCGGGGCCTTTTTCTTGATATGGCGGAGGAGGTGAGATTCGAACTCACGGAAGAGTTTCCCCTTCGACGGTTTTCAAGACCGTTGCATTCAACCGCTCTGCCACTCCTCCGCAGAGAGCGGGCGCCATAGTACCCGAACGAAACAGTCTGTCAAACACTGTTGTTAGGACGAAACAAAAGCTCTGTTATGATCCGTGGCAGTTTGTTCCAGGCTGAATCCATTTGAAGGAGTGTCGCCATGCTTAGGCAACAGTACGCATCTACGCACACGCAGGTTGAACAGAAGGAAGTCAGCCGCGTTCTGCGCAACACCTATGGCCTTCTGGCCATCACACTGGGCTTCAGCGCCTTTGTCGCCTACATGGCGATGCAAGCCAACGCGGCCTATCCAAACATCTTCGTGGTGCTGGTCGGTTTCTATGGCCTGTTTTTCCTGACGGTCAAACTTCGCAATTCCGCGTGGGGTCTGCTCTCTACCTTCGCCTTGACCGGTTTCATGGGTTACACGCTGGGGCCGATCCTCAACATGTACCTGGGTACCGCGAATGGCGGTGAGCTGATTGCATCGGCGCTGTCGATGACCGCTCTGGTGTTCTTCGGGCTGTCAGCGTTCGTGCTGATTACGCGTAAGGACATGAGCTTCCTTAGCGGCTTTATCACCGCTGGTTTCTTTGTCCTGCTGGGCGCAATGGTTGCTGGTTTCTTCTTTGAGATCAGCGGCCTGCAACTGGCGATCAGCGCCGGCTTCGTGTTGTTCTCCTCGGTCTGCATCCTTTACCAGACCAGCGCCATCATTCATGGCGGCGAGCGCAACTACATCATGGCCACCATCGGCCTGTACGTTTCGCTGTACAACCTGTTCATCAGCCTTCTGCAACTGATGGGCATCATGGGCGGCGACGACTAACAGCCTCGCTTAGAATGAGCCCGCTTCGGCGGGCTTTTTCGTTTCCAAAGCTCGCGTATCATGTCCGCCAGTACTGAAACTGGTGGCCCATGAAATTCGCAATCGCTCTGTTCTCACCTCCGCACTCTCCTGCTGCACGGCGCGCATTGCGTTTTGCAGAAGCAGCGCTGGCGGGTGGACATGAGATTGTCCGGCTGTTCCTCTATCAGGACGGCGTGCATAGCGCCTCGGCCAACATTGTCGCTGCACAGGACGAGCTAAACGTGAGCGAACAGTGGAACCAGTTCATCACTCGCCACGGGCTGGATGGTGTCGTCTGCATCGCCGCCGGCCTGCGCCGCGGCGTGCTGGATCAACAGGAAGCAAACCGTTATCAGCGTCCGGCGGCAAACCTGGCTGCTAAGTGGGAGCTGTCCGGTCTAGGTCAACTACACGAAGCCAGCCAGCAGGCCGACCGCCTCGTGTGTTTCGGAGGTCACTGATGGCTCGCTCGATGCTCATCATCACTCGCCAATCGCCGTGGTCTGGTCCGTCTGCGCGCGAGGCGCTGGATATCGTCCTGGCAGGAGGTGCGTTTGAGCTGCCGCTCGGCCTGCTGTTTCTGGATGACGGTGTGTTTCAGCTGATAGCTGCACAACAAGCTGCTCGGCTTGAGCAGAAGGACCTGACTGCCAACCTGCAGGCGTTGCCCATGTTTGGCATTGAGTCGCTGTATGCAGCCAAACGCAGCCTCAGCGAGCGCGGCCTGGATGATGCACAGCTGTCTCTTCCGGTTGAGCTGCTGGATGACGCTGGCCTCGGCGCTCTTATCAACCGCTACGACCATGTGATCACGCTCTGATGGCAACCTTGCACCTGCTTTCACACTCGCCTTTTTCCGATGACCGCCTGGTCAGCTGCCTGCGACTGCTCTCGGTTGATGATGCGCTGTTGCTCTGCGGCGACGCCGTGTACGCCCTGCAAAACGGCACGGCTCAGTGTCAGGCACTGGAGTTGATGCCAGATAACATCGCGCTTTTCGCACTGGAGGAAGACATCTCCGCGCGCAACCTTGGTGCCCTTCCGGAACGCTTGCAACAAATTGACTATGAGGGTTTCGTCGAGCTGTGTTGCCGGTTTGAGCGGACCAACTCCTGGCTATGAACACGCTGAACGTGAATGGCACACAGGTTGCTGTGGATCCGGAAGGCTTTTTGCTCGACCTGAATGACTGGAGCGAACCTGTGGCCGAGGCACTAGCCCATGCAGAAGACATCTCGCTTCAGCCCGAGCACTGGGAAATCATCAAGGTACTGCGCGAGTTTTATCAGGAGTTTCAGCTGTCGCCCGCAACGCGTCCGCTGATCAAGTACACCGCCCTGAAGCTAGGCCCGGACAAGGGCAACAGCATGCACCTGAACCGTCTATTCAAAGGCACCCCCGCCAAGCTTGCGGCAAAGTTGGCAGGCCTGCCGAAACCGAGCAACTGCATATGAGCGTCATTACCCCTGCTGAACACCCGTTCGCCGTCTTCGTCCGTATTCTCGGCAAAGGCAAACGCGGCGCCCGCGACCTGACTCGTGAAGAGGCCCGCGAAGCGATGGGCATGTTGCTGGACGGCAAGGCCGAGGACACGCAACTCGGCGCCTTTCTTATGCTGCTACGCCACAAAGAGGAAAGTGCAGAAGAACTCGCGGGCTTCACCGAAGCCGTGCGCGAACGGCTGAAGGCCCCAGCGATCGCGGTGGACATTGACTGGCCCACCTACGCGGGCAAAAAACGGCACCTACCATGGTACTTGCTGGCGGCCAAATGCCTGGCACGCAATGGCGTTCGGATATTCATGCACGGCGGTGGCGCGCATACCGCAGGGCGCATGTATACCGAGCAGCAGCTTGAGTTGTTGGACATCCCTCGATGCGAGAACTGGGCTGACGCTAGCGCCGCGCTGGACCGAGGTAATCTTGCATTCATGCCGCTCGGTGCCTGGATGCCAGGGCTTCAGCACATGATCGATCAACGCAACATCCTTGGCTTGCGATCACCGATCCATTCGCTGGCGCGAATCCTCAATCCCCTAGGTGCCCGCTGCGGTCTGCAGAGCATTTTTCATCCCGGCTATCAGGCCAATCACCGGGAAGCCAGCCGATTACTGGGCGACACCTCAATCGTGATCAAGGGCGAAGGTGGCGAAATCGAGGTGAACCCGGACGGTGTCGCCCACCTTTACGGTACGCAGGCAGGCGCATCTTGGGACGAAGATTGGCCTGCCCTATCACCCCAACGTCACGTCAAGCCGGCGCAACTCGATCCGCAGCACCTGCTCGCTGTCTGGCAAGGGGGCGAAGATGCCTACGGCGAACTCGCGGTCGTTGCGACGATGGCGCTAGCGCTGCGAGGCCTCGGACAGCCGCGCGACGCCGCGTTTGCGCAGGCCCGGGAGTTCTGGACGAATCGAAACCTATCGAGCTAAACGATTGGTTTGACCGGGCATTACGACTGATCCATCGAACCGTGCCACCTACACTGTTTCTCATTCGAAACCTGGAGGCGAACATGGGGCTTTTAGTAGACGGACAGTGGCAAGACCGTTGGTACGAAAACAATGGAGACGGCGAGTTTCAGCGAGAGCAGGCTCAGCGGCGAGATTGGATTACTGCGGACGGCACGCCGGGCCCGGATGGCCGCCCTGCGGTCCAGGCGCAAGCCGGCCGTTATCATCTCTATGTATCGATGGCTTGTCCCTGGGCCCACCGCACTCTGATCTACCGCAAGCTCAAAGGACTCGAGTCGCTGATTGATGTTTCGGTAGTCAGCTGGCTCATGGCCGAACACGGCTGGACGTTCGACAGGGAGAAAGGCTCCACCGGCGATGCGCTGGACGGGCTGACCTACCTGCATCAGCGCTATACCGCGGACGATAAGGATTACACCGGCCGCGTGACGGTTCCCGTCCTGTGGGACCGGGAGCAGCAGCGGATCGTCAATAACGAGTCCGCCGAGCTGATCCGAATCTTCAATACTGCCTTCGATGAGCTGACCGGTTCGACGCTAGACCTCTACCCGGAGCCTCTACGTGCCGAGATTGACTCACTCAACGAGCGCATCTATCCGCACATCAACAACGGTGTTTATCGGGCAGGCTTCGCTTCGACGCAAAAAGCCTACGAGGCGGCGTTCGATGAGGTATTTGCGGAACTCGACTGGCTGGAGCAGCGCCTCGGTGAAAGACGCTACCTGACTGGGGAATACCTGACCGAAGCCGATTGGCGACTGTTCACCACGATCGTTCGCTTTGACGCGGTCTACCACGGCCATTTCAAGTGCAACCTGCGACGTATCGAAGACTACGCGAACCTTTCGAACTGGCTTCGAGAGCTTTACCAATGGCCAGGCATTGCGGAAACCGTCGACTTCACCCACATCAAGCAGCACTACTACGCCAGTCATCGGCACATCAACGCCAACGGTATGGTGCCTAAAGGCCCGGACTTGGCGCTCCACCGCACCCATGACCGCGACCGTCTGCCCGGAAAAGGCATCTGGTCGCGGTAATCACTCAACTGCCGACATTCCGCGACAGATCATCTGTCGCGGTTCTGAGCACCCTCGAACCAGGCGAGTTTCTCGCGCAACTGCACAACTTCGCCGACGATAACCAAGGTAGGAGCTTGAACCTGCTCACTGGCAACCCGCTCGGCCAGATCTGCAAGCGTTCCGGTGAAGACTCGCTGGTTCACCGTAGTACCTTGCTGAACCAGTGCTGCGGGCGTATCAGCGGCGCGACCATGGGCAATCAATTGCTGGCAGATGACCGGCAACCCGACTAGACCCATGTAAAACACCAGCGTCTGACTTGGCGCCACGAGCTCCGACCATGGCAGATCGGAGCTGCCATCCTTCAAGTGCCCGGTCACAAAGCGCACTGACTGCGCGTGATCGCGATGCGTCAGCGGAATACCTGCATAGGCAGCGCAACCGCTGGCTGCCGTGATGCCGGGTACGACCTGGAACGGTACGTCGTGCGCAGCCAGCTCCTCGATCTCTTCACCACCGCGGCCAAAGATGAACGGATCACCTCCTTTTAGGCGCAGCACGCGCTTGCCTTCCTTGGCCAAGGTCACCAGCAACTGGTTAATCTGGTCCTGCGGCACCGCATGCGCGGCGCGCTGCTTCCCGACATAGATACGATCAGCATCCCGACGGCACAGATCGAGAATCGCTGGCGCGACGAGACGGTCATAGAGCACCACGTCGGCTTGCTGCATCAAACGCAGGGCGCGGAACGTCAGCAGGTCAGGGTCACCTGGGCCTGCGCCGACCAGATACACCTCTCCAAGGCTTTTTGGCTCGGCACCGGAAAGCTTCTCGACCAACAGGCGCTCGGCTTCCTGCTGCTGTCCTGCCAGTGCTCGCTCAGCGACATCGCCTTGGAAGACCTCCTCCCAGAAGACACGACGCTGTTGCACGTTGGCGAACTTCGCTTTGACCTGCCCGCGGAATTTTTTCGCAAGACCGGCCAGCTCGCCATAAACCGAGGGTACCCAGGTTTCGATGCGCGCACGCATCAGTCGGGCCAGCACCGGCGCGTCACCGCCGCTTGAAACTGCGATCATCAACGGAGAGCGATCGACGATTGCAGGGAAGATCACCGTGCACAGCTGTGGTGAGTCCACCACGTTGACGGGCATACCAAGCTCCTTGGCATCTTCAGAAACCTGCGCGTTCAAGGGCTCATCATCAGTCGCCGCAATGGCCAGCACGCACCCTGACAGATCGCTGTGGAGGTAACCGCGGTGCAGGGTCTGACCACTGCCCTCCGCAACCAACTCGCTCAGCTCTGCTGCTATTTCTGGAGCGACCACGCGCAGCACAGCGCCCGCTTCTGACAATAACCGCGCCTTGCGCAGCGCAATCTCACCGCCGCCGACAACCAATACGGTACGGCCCTTCAGATTGTGAAAAAGCGGCAGAAAATCCATGGGCAAGTCCTGGTGACGTAATGAGATAGGGCCATCTCAACCATTACGGCAAAGACAGCCCTTGTCGAGAATCAAGGAGCCCGGACGGGCCGTTGATTATCGGCTGGCCGCGAGTTCGATGCTCAGGTTCGCGAAAGCAGGCCCCGCCGAATCAACCGATTAGTTCAATTCCGCCCATGTATGGCTTGAGCGCTTCCGGCACGAGGATAGTGCCATCGGCCTGCTGGTAGTTTTCCAGCACGGCAACCAGCGTGCGGCCGACGGCGAGGCCGGAGCCGTTCAATGTATGTACCAGTTCAGGCTTACCGGTTTCGGGGTTGCGGTAGCGCGCCTGCATGCGACGGGCCTGGAAGTCACCGCAACTGGAGCAAGAGGAGATTTCACGATACTTGTCCTGGCTTGGAACCCAAACCTCCAGGTCGTAGGTCTTGACCGCGCTAAAGCCCATGTCGCCCGTGCACAGGGACAAAACCCGGTAAGGCAGCTCGAGAAGTTGAAGCACTTTCTCGGCATTCGCTGTGAGACCCTCAAGCGCTTCAAGTGACTGGCTCGGCTCGACGATCTGAACCATCTCGACTTTGTCGAACTGATGCTGGCGAATCATCCCGCGCGTGTCGCGGCCCGACGCGCCTGCCTCGCTGCGGAAACACGGAGTATGCGCAACGAACTTCAGCGGTAGGAGCTTGGCATCAAGAATCTCACCAGCCACGATATTGGTCAGCGAGACCTCAGCTGTTGGAATCAGGTAGAGATCAGCTTCATTCTCACGGCTGATCTTGAACAGGTCTTCTTCGAACTTGGGCAGCTGCCCGGTGCCCTGCAGTGCCGGCGCCTGGACCAGATAAGGCGTGTAGGCCTCTTCATAGCCGTGCTCGCGGGTGTGCAGATCGAGCATGAACTGCGCCAGCGCCCGGTGCAGACGAGCAATCGGACCGCGCATCAGCGCAAAGCGTGCGCCGGACAACTTGGCAGCCGTCTCGAAATCCAGCCAACCGTGTTGCTCACCCAGCGCGACGTGGTCCTTGACCTCGAACTCGAACGTGTTGGGCGTTCCCCAGCGACGCACTTCAACGTTCTCATCCTCATCCTTGCCGACAGGAACCGACTCATGCGGCAGGTTCGGCAGGCTGAGCATCAGTTGATCCAGTTCGCTCTGGATGTTCTCCAGTTCGGTCTTTCCGGCTTCCAGTTCGGACCCCATACGATCGACGTCAGCAAGTAACGGCGCGATGTCTTCACCACGCTGCTTGGCCTGACCAATGGACTTGGAGCGAGCGTTGCGCTCAGCCTGAAGTTGCTCGGTACGGGTCTGCACGGTTTTGCGCTGGGCTTCCAGGGCCTCGATACGCGCTACGTCCAGCTGATAGCCGCGGGTGGCGAGGCGCTCGGCCACGTCTTGCAGCTGTGTGCGTACCAGTTTCGAATCAAGCATGGTGGGTCTCGTCTATGAAAGCTTTGAGGAAAGGCGAAGAGGAACAGGAGTTTACTGCGATATGTGCCAGGTTCATAACCGCGCGAGCGCAAGCCCGGCCCAGGCAGCCAACAGACCACCGAATACGCTTACACCGATATAGCTAAACGCCGTCGCAGCCTGACCGCTCTCCAGCAAACGCAACCCATCCAGAGAAAAGCTGGAAAAGGTGGTCAAGGCGCCGAGGAAACCAATGATCAAACCGCCGCGTAGCTCCGGCGAGAGGTCTGGACGCTGCAGAAACGACGCGTAGAGATAGCCAATGAGCAGGCAACCGAGCACATTGACCGCCAAGGTCGCCAGGTAGAAATGCTTTGGCCATTGAGCAGAAACCCAGGTTGAAACACCGAACCGGATCAGTGTCCCAACAACCCCGCCAGCGGCCACAGCCAATGCCATGCGAATCATGTCTTTCTCCGTTGACGCGGGCTCTGCCGATCGAGCCGCGTCAGGTGCTCAAGCTTGTCGCGTATCTTGCTTTCCAGCCCGCGCGGCGCCGGATGATAGTACTGCCGCGGCTCTATGGCTTCCGGGAAGTAATCTTCGCCAGCGGCGTACGCCTCAGGTTCATCGTGTGCGTAGCGGTATTCGTTGCCGTAACCCAGTTCCTTCATCAGGCGTGTTGGCGCATTGCGCAGGTGCAACGGAACCTCTTGTGAACCATTCTCGCGAACATCACGCATCGCCGCATTGAAGGCGCTGTAGACGGCGTTGCTCTTGGGCGCACACGCGAGATAGACGATTGCCTGCGCCACTGCCAGTTCACCTTCAGGGCTACCCAGCCGTTCTTGAACATCCCAGGCCGATAGGCACAGGCTTAGCGCTCGTGGATCGGCATTCCCGACCTCTTCACTGGCCATGCGCACCACCCGGCGTGCGATGTACAGCGGGTCGCAGCCGCCGTCGATCATTCGTGCAAACCAATACAGCGAGGCATCCGGGTTCGATCCACGCACAGATTTGTGCAGCGCCGAGATCTGGTCGTAAAAAGCTTCGCCACCTTTATCGAAGCGCCGACGGCTGTTGCCCAACAGGTCCTGTAGCAGTTCGACGCTGATCTCGCCGCCTTCTTCCGCCAAATCGGAAGCGTTTTCCAGCAGATTCAGCAACCGTCGCCCATCGCCATCCGCGGCTGCCATCAGGATCTGAAAGCTTTCGTCCGGCAGGCTAAGATGCAAATCACCAAGGCCTTTCGGTTCGGTCAAGGCGCGGGTGACAAGTCTTCGCAGTGCCGCTTCATCGAGGCTCTTGAGTACATAAACGCGTGCGCGAGAGAGCAGCGCGTTGTTCAGCTCAAACGACGGATTTTCTGTAGTCGCACCGATAAATATCAGCGTGCCATCTTCGACATAGGGGAGGAACGCGTCCTGCTGGGACTTGTTGAAGCGGTGTACTTCGTCGACGAAGAGAATCGTACGTCGTCCGTACTGGGCCGCCTGCTGTTTAGCAATTTCGACTGCTTGCCGGATCTCTTTCACACCGGCTAGCACCGCCGAGACGGTTTCAAAATGAGCGTCCGAGACTTTCGCCAACAACCGGGCCAGTGTGGTCTTGCCAACTCCAGGCGGCCCCCAGAACACCATCGAATGCAAAGCGCCCTGCTCGAGGGCCTCGCGCAACGGCTTGCCACGCGCCAACAGGTGCTCCTGCCCGACATATTCATCCAGGCTGGCGGCGCGCAGGCGCGCAGCAAGGGGTTGGGCGACAGGTTCACGACTGAACAGGTCCATCGGCGACGCAAGCCTCTGATGCAAACGGCCTGCAGGAAAGCAGGCCGTATAGGTAAACGGAGTGGCGAGCAGCTGTTACTCGGAAATGACGTCAGCCCCTTCCGGTACTTCGAAGGTAAACAGGTCAGCCTTGAGTGGCTGGTTCAACTTGACGCCCTGAAACAGGATATTGGTGCGCTGACCAACGCCGTCAACCATTTGCATGTCGTTGATCACCCCACCGCGGAAAGATAAACGAAGGCTGTCAAACAGCGTGTCCTTGGCTTTCGGCTTGAGAGTGAAATCAACCACTTCGCCCGCCTCTTGATGCGACACCTCGAAATTCTCGTTGATCGCCGAGACATCACCCGACAACAGTAAAGCAGGGGTATGCGTCAGGCGCTGATCGAGCGTCTGGATGGTTACCTGTTCCAGATCCGGATCGTACAGCCAGACTTTCTTGCCGTTGGAAACCAGCAACTGCTCCATCGGCTCATCGGTGTGCCAGCGAAACTGGCCAGGGCGCTTAAGCGACATTTCACCAGAGGTCTCCTGCAGCTGGGTTCCAGTGCCATCCAGAGACAGTTGAGAAAACCGGCCGGTCAAGGTTTCGGCCTTCTGCAGCAAGCCCGTCAGGCGCTGCACAGAAGCCGCCTGGTCAGCGTGAGCTGGAGCCAGGGTAAAAAGCAGAGCGGATGCAAACAACGCACGAATCAATTGCATGAAGCCCTCGGCGAACTAGTCGCGGGTAGGAGGCGGCGCGAGTACTTCGCGCGAGCCGTTAGTGTTCATTGATGTCACCACGCCCGCCATTTCCATGGCTTCGATCATCCGCGCGGCGCGGTTGTAGCCGATCTTGAGTTTGCGCTGAACGGCAGAAATCGATGCGCGGCGACTTTCGGTAACAAAGCGTACCGCCTCATCGTAAAGCGGATCGTCTTCACTGTTCTCACCGCCGCCTTCGCCTCCGCCGCCATCGAAGCCGCTACCGGACTCTTCCACGCCCACCAGAATTTCTTCGATGTAATCAGGCGCACCGCGAGCCTTCCAGGCTTCAACCACGCGATGCACCTCTTCATCGGAAACGAACGCACCATGGACGCGAATCGGCAGCCCGGTGCCCGGCGGCAGGTAAAGCATGTCGCCATGCCCAAGCAATTGCTCGGCGCCGCCCTGGTCGAGGATCGTCCGCGAGTCGATCTTGCTCGATACCTGGAACGCCATACGAGTCGGAATGTTGGCTTTGATCAAACCCGTGATGACGTCCACCGAGGGCCGCTGGGTCGCCAGGATCAAGTGAATGCCCGCTGCCCGCGCCTTTTGTGCAATGCGCGCAATCAACTCCTCGACCTTCTTGCCGACGATCATCATCATGTCGGCGAATTCGTCTACCACAACCACGATAGTCGGCAGTTTTTTCAGCAGCGGCGCTTCATCTTCCATGCTTTCGCGGCGATACAGCGGGTCGGTCAGCGGCGTGCCGGCCTCCTCCGCGTCTTTCACCTTACGGTTGAACCCGGCCAGGTTACGCACGCCCATGGCCGCCATCAGCTTATAGCGCCGCTCCATTTCGGCGACGCTCCAGCGTAGCGCGTTAGCGGCTTCCTTCATGTCAGTCACGACCGGGCACAGCAGGTGTGGGATGCCTTCGTAGATCGACAGTTCGAGCATTTTCGGGTCGATCATGATCAACCGCGCATCTTCCGGCGTCGACTTGAAAAGGATCGACAGGATCATCGCGTTCACACCGACCGACTTACCTGAACCGGTGGTACCGGCAACCAGTAGGTGGGGCATCTTTGCTAGGTCGGCGATAACCGGCTTGCCACCAATATCATGGCCGAGGGCGATGGTGACGGGCGATTTGGCATCATCGTAGGGCGCCGACGAGAGGACCTCGGAGAAGCGCACAATCTGGCGATCCTCGTTAGGAATCTCGATACCGACGGTGGTCTTGCCTGGAATCACTTCGACCACGCGCACGCTGATGACGGCCAGCGAGCGCGCCAGATCCTTCGCCAGGTTGGAGATGCGGCTGACCTTTACCCCAGCGGCCGGCTGGATTTCGAAACGCGTGATCACCGGACCAGGGTGAACTGACTCGACAATGACCTCTACCCCGAACTCTTTCAGTTTGATTTCCAGCAGCCGCGACATGGCCTCAAGCGATTCCGGCGAGTACTGTTTCTGCTGCTTTTCCGCCACGTCCAGTAGCGACAATGGCGGCACGCTGCCTTCGATCAGCGGATCGACGAACAGGTTGGCCTGCTTCTCCTTTTGCACACGTTTGCTTTGCTCGACCGGCTTTTGCGGTGCGGCGGGACGAATCACGGGAGGCGGTCGCTTGTCACGCTCGCTCATGTGCTTGCTCAACGACTCTTCGCGCTCCAGTAGGCGCTCCTTGACCTTGGCCCGCTCCCGCTGATCCGGAAGCGAGCTGGCGACGTCGTTTACCACATCGTCGGCTTCGCGCAGCTGCGCAACAATCTGCTTACGCTCGCTACGAGCGGACCACCAGCGACTGAAGAAACTCTGAATCAGTTCCACCAGGTCGAGGGTGATCTTGCCGGTCAGGTCCATCACTTTGAACCATGAAAGGTCCGTAAACACCGTTAGGCCAAATAGCAAGAATGCCAGCAGCAGCAACGTGCTGCCTTGGACATTAAGCGCTGCCTCTGCGAGCTGGCCCAAGCTCTCGCCCAACGCCCCACCCGCAGAAGCAGGCAGACCATCTGCAAACTGGAAGTGGATATAGGCAAGTGCGGATCCGGAAAGAATCAGAAAAACGAGCCCGATCAGCCGCCAGGAAAACAGCCACCCATTCCAGCTCCAAGGTTGGTGACGCGCACGAAAGATCTGCCAAGTCTTGACGCCTAGCAACAACGGAAACAGGAAAGCAAAGTAGCCAAGCGCCATGAACAGCACGTCGGCAAACCAGGCGCCAGCGCGGCCAGCGGCGTTCTGGACCTGCTGGACATTGCTGGTATGAGTCCAACCAGGATCGGAGGGATCGTAAGTAAGCAGTGCCATCCAAAGGTAGGCACAAAGCGCGCCGAGCGCGATCAGTGCACCCTCTTTGAGACGGTAGTGCAGCTGCTGGCGCCAGACGGAAGCTGGCGCGGTAGAGGAGGTATTCTTCAAAACGCTTTATTTCCTGCGCCCGCGGCGCGCTCTATGAACCGTAATCTGCCTGAACTTGCACATTGTACGGGTTTGTCGATTCGATGGCATTGCCGGTTCCGTGCCGGCTTGGGCTTTTGTCCGTGCTTCGGTGTAGCATAAACGCCAGTTTTTTAAGCGTGACTCGACTGGAGCACGCTCCTCCATTGGCAACAAAGGCTTATGAGGGCTTTTTATGAATGAAGTCAAGCATTCACGTCTGATCATCCTCGGCTCGGGCCCGGCCGGTTATACCGCCGCCGTCTATGCAGCCCGGGCCAACCTGAAACCGGTGATGATCACCGGCATTCAGCCTGGCGGCCAGCTGACAACCACCACTGAGGTCGACAACTGGCCTGGAGACGTCGAAGGCCTGACTGGCCCAGCACTGATGGAGCGGATGCAGAAACACGCAGAGCGTTTCGACACCGAAGTAGTCTTCGATCACATCCACACCGCCGAACTGCAGCAGAAGCCCTTTATCCTCAAGGGCGACAGCGCAACCTACAGCTGCGACGCATTGATCATCGCAACCGGCGCATCGGCCCAGTATCTCGGCCTGCCATCAGAAGAAGCGTTCGCAGGACGAGGCGTGTCGGCATGCGCCACCTGTGACGGGTTCTTCTACCGCAACCAGGTCGTGGCCGTAATCGGTGGCGGCAACACCGCTGTGGAGGAAGCGCTGTATCTCTCAAACATTGCCAAGGAAGTGCATCTGATCCACCGCCGCGACAAGCTGCGCTCCGAGAAGATTCTGCAGGACAAGATCATGGAGAAGGCAGCCAATGGCAACATTCGCCTGCACTGGAACCACACGCTTGAAGAGGTGCTGGGCGATGCGAGCGGCGTAACCGGAGTGAGGCTGAGGAGCACCGAGTCCGGCGAGGAGCAGAAGCTCGACCTGGCAGGCGTTTTCATCGCTATCGGACACAAGCCCAACACGGACCTTTTCCAAGGCCAACTCGAGATGAAAGACGGCTACCTCATGATCAAGGGCGGCAATGAGGGAGACGCGACAAGCACCACTATCCCAGGCGTGTTTGCTGCAGGCGATGTAGCCGATCACGTTTATCGCCAGGCGATCACTTCGGCCGGCGCTGGCTGCATGGCCGCGCTCGATGCCGAAAAATATCTCGATCTGTAAACCTTCTACGGGCGGATGCGCCATCCGCCCCCGTGACTAATCAATATGCTGACCTGGCTGCAGCGCGACGACCTGTCGTTCCCCCCGCTCGAAAAAGCCATGCGCGATCCCAACGGGCTTCTCGCTGCAGGAGGCGATCTCTCGCCTGAGCGTCTACTTGCAGCCTACCGTCACGGCTGCTTTCCCTGGTACCAGGAAGGACAACCGCTACTCTGGTGGTCACCCGACCCACGCACCGTCCTCTACCCCGAAGAACTGCATGTCTCACGCAGCCTCGGCAAGAAGTTGCGGCAAGGTGCATTCAGCATCACCTTCGACAAAGCGTTTAGAGACGTCCTTGAAGGCTGTGCCGGCCCACGGAACTACACCGACGGCACATGGATCACCCTACCGATGCAAGAGGCTTATCTGAAGCTGCATCAGCTCGGCATCGCCCACTCAGTTGAAGTCTGGCAAGACGAACGGTTGGTCGGAGGCCTCTATGGTCTCGCAATGGGTCGACTATTCTTCGGCGAATCAATGTTCAGTCGAACGACCGACGCGTCCAAGGCGGGATTCGTGACATTAGTGGAACGTCTCCGCGACTGGGAATTCAAATTGATTGACTGCCAGATGCACACGCAACACCTAGCCAGTTTTGGCGCGAGAGCCATACCACGCCAGACCTTCGCCAAGACGCTAGCCCACTATCTGGATGAACCCAGTACAGCCCGATGGGAGCCCTAGTCGACGAAGCCAAGCTGACCTACACTGATTTCAAGATTTTCGAGAGCTGCCCATGACTTCACTGGCTCGTCTCAAGTTCTACGCAACACAGCCTCACGCCTGCAGTTATCTGCCCGACGAGCAGGCCACTACGCTCTTCCTCGACCCCAGCCAGCCGATGGACGTACAGGTGTATGCAGAGCTGTCCGAAATGGGCTTCCGGCGCAGCGGTGACCATCTCTACCGCCCACACTGTCAACGCTGCACCGCTTGTATTCCAGCACGGATACCCGCCGACGGGCTGCAACTAAATCGCCAGCAGAAACGTATCCTCAAGCGCAACGCCGACCTTACCGTCACCGACGTCCGCCCTTCGTTCACCGAGGAGTACTACGCGCTCTACGCAAACTATATTGAACAGCGCCATGCTGACGGTGACATGTATCCGCCGAGCCGAGATCAGTTTCATACCTTTCTGGTTCGCGATCTGCCGTTTTCTCGATTCTACGAGTTTCGCCTGGAAGGACGCCTGCTTGCGCTGGCGGTGACGGACCTCCTGCCCAACGGTTTGTCCGCTGTTTACACCTTTTACGACCCCAGCGAGGAACGGCGCAGCCTAGGCCGCTTTGCGATTCTCTGGCAAGTTGGTGAGGCGGCCCGCCTAGGGCTGAAGGCGATCTACCTGGGCTACTGGATCAAAAACTGCCGCAAGATGAACTACAAGACCGAATACAGACCAATCGAGCTGTTGGTTAACCAGCGCTGGATAACTCTAACCTGAGCTCTTGGCTCTCGGGGTCCTTTCAGGCACAATACTTGCCGCTTTTACCCGGGCATTCTTCGCACCGGGTCTATCATTGGACACCGAGGGCTTTACTGAATGTCGAAAGAAGACAGCTTCGAAATGGAAGGTACTGTCGTCGACACCCTGCCCAACACCATGTTTCGTGTGGAGTTGGAAAATGGGCACGTCGTTACTGCGCACATCTCCGGAAAGATGCGCAAGAACTACATCCGGATTCTTACCGGCGACAAGGTTCGCGTTGAACTTACGCCTTACGACCTGAGCAAAGGCCGCATCACTTACCGCGCCCGCTGACAGGACGCGAGCATGAACGCCCGGCATCGACCGGGCTTTTTTGTTGGCGGTCGCGCAACGGAGCGATCCAGCTCGCCCGGTTGCGTCAGCAGGTACGGCGCCGCGCTTCTCCTAGATAGGCGCCCCGGCGTCACCATTAACAGAAACGCCCGGCGATGCCGGGCGTTTCTGTTTCGGGGCGTCAATGTGTTAGGCCAGCTCGGCAGACGTTTCGAAGTCGAAGTACGGCTCGCCATCACGTATGTCGATGTGCACCACCCCACCGTGCTCAGCCAGCTCTCCGAACAAAATCTCCTCAGCCAGCGGCCGCTTTATTTTGTCTTGGATCAGACGAGCCATTGGCCGCGCACCCATTTGCACATCATAGCCACGCTCAGCCAACCAACCACGCGCCGCATCCGACACCTCAAGCGTGACGTGCTTATCCTCAAGCTGCGTCTGCAGCTCAATGAGGAATTTGTCGACGATGCTCTTGATGACTTCGTGACTGAGGCGGCCAAACTGGATGATCGTGTCCAGGCGGTTCCGGAACTCCGGTGTGAAGCTCTTCTTGATCACTTCCATCGCATCTGAAGCGTGATCCTGATGCGTGAAGCCAATCGAAGCTCTGGCCGCGGTTTCCGCTCCGGCATTGGTCGTCATGATCATAATCACGTTACGGAAGTCGGCCTTGCGGCCATTGTTATCCGTCAGGGTGCCATGATCCATAACCTGCAAAAGCAGATTGAAGACTTCAGGATGCGCCTTCTCGATCTCATCTAGAAGCAGGACGCAGTGCGGCTGCTTGGTGATCGCCTCCGTCAACAACCCGCCCTGATCAAAGCCAACGTAGCCTGGCGGCGCACCGATGAGCCGAGACACGGTATGACGCTCCATGTACTCCGACATATCGAAGCGAACAAGCTCTATGCCAAGCGCCCTCGCAAGCTGTCGAGCCGCTTCTGTTTTACCGACCCCGGTAGGACCGGCAAAGAGGAACGAGCCTACCGGCTTATCTGGAGCCTTCAGCCCTGCACGCGATAGCTTGATCGCCGTGGACAGTGAATCGATAGCGTCATCCTGACCGAATACGGTCAGCTTCAAGTCACGCTCCAGATTGCGCAGCAGCTCCTTGTCTGAGGTGCTCACATGCTTTGGGGGGATGCGCGCAATCTTCGCGACAATGTCTTCAACCTGCTCGACGTCTATCCGTGAGACGCGTTTGTCTTCAGGCTGTAGACGCTGATATGCGCCCGCCTCATCAATTACATCGATTGCCTTGTCCGGCATGTGCCGGTCATTGATGTACCGAGAGGCGAGCTCCGCTGCAGCGCGAAGCGATTCGTCGCTGTACTCAATATTGTGGTGCTGCTCGAAACGACCCTTCAAACCTCTCAGGATACCGATTGTGTCTTCAACGGACGGCTCTGAAACATCGACCTTTTGGAAGCGACGCGCGAGCGCCCGATCCTTTTCGAAAATGCCACGGAATTCCTGAAAAGTGGTGGACCCAATACAGCGGATCTCCCCAGATGACAGCAACGGCTTGAGCAGATTTGACGCATCCATTACACCACCCGAGGCGGCGCCGGCCCCGATAATGGTGTGAATTTCATCAATGAACAGCACAGCCTGCGGACGCTTGCGAAGCTCGTTCAAGAGCGCCTTGAAGCGCTTTTCGAAATCACCCCGATACTTCGTACCGGCCAACAGGGCGCCAAGATCGAGCGAGTAAACCACGCTATTGGCGAGCAACTCGGGCACTTGATTGTCGACGATGCGCTTGGCAAGACCCTCAGCAATCGCAGTTTTACCTACCCCGGCCTCACCAACCAGCAACGGATTATTCTTGCGACGACGAGCCAGAATCTGAGCGACTCGCTCGACCTCATGCTCACGGCCGACTAGCGGATCGATACGACCCTGACGAGCCAAGTCATTCAAATTGCTTGCATAAGCATCGAGCGGGTTGCTCGCTGTAGAGGATTCACCGCCCTCCTCATCCTGCATTTCCGCGTCGCCATCAGGATTGCCATTGTTACCCGGCACCTTGGAAATACCATGAGCGATATAGTTGACTACATCTATGCGAGCCACGTTCTGCTGCTTTAGCAGGAATACCGCCTGGCTTTCCTGCTCGCTGAAGATCGCAACCAGCACGTTGGCTCCAGTAACCTCACGCTTACCCGAACTCTGGACATGAAAGACCGCTCGCTGCAGTACCCGCTGAAAGCCCAGAGTTGGCTGGGTTTCACGCTCGTCATCATGCTGTGGAATCAATGGTGTCGTGGAGTCAATAAATTCCTGAAGGTCGTGACGCAGTTTATCGAGGCTGGCTCCGCAGGCGCGCAAAACCGTTGCGGCCGCTTCATTGTCCAGCAGGGCTAGCAGAAGGTGCTCAACCGTCATGAATTCATGACGTTTGGTGCGCGCCTCCTTGAAAGCCAGATTCAGTGTGACTTCGAGCTCACGGTTCAACATAGCTTTCACCTCTTACCCAGCAGTCGGGTTTAACCGTCCTTCTCGATCTCACAAAGCAACGGATGCTGGCATTCCCTTGCATATTGATTGACCTGCATTGCTTTGGTTTCAGCGACGTCGCGCGTATAGACGCCACAAACGGCCCGCCCTTCGGTATGAACCGCCAGCATGATCTTGGTGGCCAGCTCCCGATTGTGATTGAAAATTCCCTCGAGCACCTCCACGACGAAATCCATCGGCGTGTAGTCATCATTAAACATGACAACTTTGAACATCGGTGGTGCCTTCAGTTGCGGCTTGGCTTCTTCGACCGCCAGGCCAGAAGAATCGTCGTCCGACGGCTTCGGACGATCCTGATTGAATGTTAGTCGAATCTTGGGAAATGCACGCATGCGTATAACAGTTCTAGATCGGGGCGCCGAGGCCGGGTAAATAGAAGGGCTTCACAGCCACCTGACGAGTCGCCTTGACTATCGGCAAAACGATGATACAAACAGTATGTGCCACAACGGCAACGGGCTGCGCATGTGGGCCATGTGCTGCATCAGCGCGGAATGAAATGGATGTTACTCCAGTGATGGACTCCTTTGCAGAGGGATAACAGCATGCTAAGCGGTAAGGTCAAGTGGTTCAACAACGCTAAAGGCTACGGATTTATCGTAGCAGACGGCGGCGATGAGGACCTGTTCGCCCACTACTCGGCCATTCAAATGGAAGGGTACAGAACTCTGAAAGCTGGGCAAGCGGTCATGTTCGACATACTGCAAGGTCCCAAGGGCCTACACGCAACCAACATACGGTCGCTGCAAACCACTGCGGAGGCAGTTGCGCCTGCCTCTCAGGACTCGACCGTAGACGCCTGACGCTAGGCAACAAAAAGGCCGATCATTGATCGGCCTTTTTGTGTTTCTCCCGAACAGTTACATGTGGGAGATCATGGCGTCGCCAAATTCAGAGCAGGACATAAGCTTCGCGCCGTCCATCAGGCGCTCGAAGTCATAAGTTACTGTCTTGGCAGCGATAGCGCTTTCGGTCGACTTGATAATCAGATCCGCCGCTTCCAGCCACCCCATGTGGCGCAGCATCATTTCCGCCGAGAGGATCAGCGACCCCGGGTTGACTTTGTCCTGACCCGCGTACTTTGGCGCCGTGCCGTGCGTGGCCTCAAACATGGCAACCGTGTCCGAGAGATTGGCGCCCGGCGCGATACCGATGCCACCTACTTCCGCCGCCAACGCGTCGGACAGGTAGTCACCGTTCAGATTAAGGGTTGCAATAACGTCGTACTCGGCGGGACGCAGCAGGATCTGCTGGAGCATTGCATCAGCAATGGCGTCCTTGACGACGATATTCTTTCCTGTGGTGGGATTCTTGAACTGCATCCACGGGCCACCGTCTAGCAACTCGGCACCGAACTCATCGCGCGCCACCTCGTAGCCCCACTCCTTGAATGCGCCTTCGGTGAACTTCATGATGTTGCCCTTGTGCACCAAGGTGACCGAGCTACGGTCATTGTCCACTGCATACTGCAGTGCCTTACGCACCAGCCGCTTGGTCCCTTCCAGCGAAACCGGCTTGATACCGATACCGCAGTTTTCAGTAAAGCGGATCTTCTTGACGCCCATTTCTTCAGTTAGAAACTTGATGACCTTTTCGCACTCAGGGGAACCGGCCTTCCACTCTACGCCCGCGTAAATGTCTTCTGAGTTCTCGCGGAAGATGACCATGTCTACATCGGCAGGCTTCTTCACTGGGCTAGGCACACCGGTAAACCAGCGAACCGGACGCTGACATACATAAAGATCAAGCTCCTGACGCAGCGCGACGTTCAACGAGCGAATGCCGCCCCCGACCGGAGTGGTCAGCGGCCCCTTGATCGACACCACAAAATCACGCACTACATCCAGGGTTTCCTTGGGTAGCCAGGTGTCTTGGTCATACACCTGCGTCGCCTTCTCACCTGCATAGATCTCCATCCAGGCGATCTTGCGCTCACCGCCGTAGGCCTTATCTACGGCAGCATCGACTACCTTGATCATCACTGGACTGATGTCCACGCCAATACCGTCACCTTCTATATAAGGGATGATCGGATTGTTGGGTACGTTCAGAGTGTTATCGGTATTGACGGTGATTTTGTCACCGCTGGCAGGCACCTGGATCTTTTGGTATCCCATGCTGGACTCCGTTTTGTGGTTAAACATTAAACAGTGGTCATCTTCGAAGAGTAACCCAGTTGAATCGGCCTAAACCATATGTTCGTTCGTCGTATGGCCAGGGCATTCTTTGACAACGGGCGTCGGTGATATACTGCTTAGGTGACTAACGAGTCATGAGAGGCAGCCGATCTTTGACGAGATCCTTGCCTTTGCACCGCCAGGCTGCCAACCGCAGCCGGTCGGATCAAACACTCAACACTCCAGTGGTGCTGCATCCAACATCATCGCGGCGAACCTCGAGACTGGCTCGGCTGACGCAGCCAGGGCGCCTACCTGCGCACTTCGAGTTTCTGTGCACGCTCAGCAAGAGAGAGTCAACTCTACATGTCCACCCGCTCGAAGATTATCTACACCTTCACCGACGAAGCCCCGGCGCTGGCCACCTACTCGCTTCTGCCAATTGTAGAAGCCTTTGCCGCCTCCGCTGATATAGCCGTCGAAACACGTGACATCTCTCTCGCAGGGCGCATTCTTGCAAGCTTTGCTGACCAGCTGGATGCCGATAAAGTAGTAGACGATGACTTGGCCAAGCTTGCCGAGCTGACGAACCAGCCGGACGCCAACATCATCAAGCTGCCCAATATCAGCGCCTCCGTACCTCAGCTCAAGGCGGCTATCGCCGAACTGCAAGCTTTGGGCTATAACCTCCCCAACTTTCCAGAAGATCCGCAAACAGAAGCGGACAAGGAAGTGCGTGCACGCTACGGCAAGGTGCTCGGCAGCGCGGTAAACCCCGTCTTGCGAGAAGGAAACTCTGATCGGCGCGCACCAGCGGCCGTTAAAGCCTTCGCTCGCAAGCACCCGCACTCTATGGGCAAGTGGAGCAAGGCGTCGCAGTCGCATGCGGACTACATGCGCGGCGGCGATTTCTTCTCCAGCGAACAATCCATCACCATGGAAGCAGCCGGCGATGTGCGCATCGAGTTTGTCGGCAAGGATGGTAACGTCGAGGTCAAGAAGCAGCTCGCCCTACAAGAAGGCGAAGTGCTCGACGGCATGTTCATGAGCTGCAACAAGCTGCGCGAATTTTTCGAGCAAACGCTGCAGGATTGCAAAGAAACCGGCGTCATGTGGTCCCTGCACGTCAAGGCGACCATGATGAAAATCTCGCATCCGATCGTCTTCGGCCATGCCGTTAGCGTTTACTACAAGGACGTCTTCGACAAGTACGGCGAGCTCTTCAAAGAACTGGGCGTTAATCCGAACAATGGAATCAGCAGCGTCTACGACAAGATCAAGTCGCTGCCCGACTCCCAGCAGGAAGAGATCCTTCACGACATCCACGCCTGCTATGCCGAGCGTCCTGAAATGGCGATGGTTGACTCTGTCAAAGGCATCACCAACCTGCACATCCCGAGTGATGTGATCGTCGACGCCTCCATGCCCGCCATGATCCGCAATTCGGGTCAGATGTGGGGCAAAGACGGAAAGCAGAAAGACACCAAAGCGGTGATGCCGGAGAGCACCTATGCTCGCATCTACCAGGAGATGATCAACTTCTGCAAAACCAACGGCGCCTTTGATCCTGTGACCATGGGCAGCGTACCGAACGTTGGCCTGATGGCACAAAAGGCCGAAGAGTACGGCTCTCACGACAAGACCTTCGAGATGCAAGCGGACGGCATCATGCGTGTCGTGCTGGCCGACGGCACCGTACTGATGCAGCACCCCGTGGAGAAAGGCGACATCTGGCGCGCCTGCCAGACCAAAGACGCACCGATTCGCGACTGGGTCAAGCTGGCCGTGACCCGCGCGCGCCAATCGGACACGCCGGCGATTTTCTGGCTTGACCCAGAGCGCGCCCATGATCGCGAGCTCCAGAAGAAGGTTGAAGCCTACCTGCAAGACCATGACCTAGCTGGCCTCGACATCCGCATGATGGGCTACAACGAAGCCATCCGCGTCAGCATGGAACGCCTGATTCGTGGCCAGGACACCATCTCCGTGACCGGCAACGTGCTGCGCGATTACCTGACCGACTTGTTCCCGATCATGGAACTCGGGACCTCAGCGAAGATGCTTTCTATCGTCCCTCTTATGGCCGGTGGCGGCATGTATGAAACCGGTGCTGGTGGCTCTGCACCCAAGCACGTCCAGCAGCTGATCGAAGAAAACCATCTGCGCTGGGACTCGCTGGGCGAATTCCTGGCGCTGGCCGTGTCGCTGGAAGAGACCGGCATAAAAACTGACAACCTCAAAGCCAAGCTACTTGGCAAGACGCTGGACGCTGCTACGGGCAAGCTGCTCGACAACAACAAGTCCCCGTCTCGCCGCACCGGCGAACTGGACAACCGCGGCAGCCACTTCTACCTGGCGCTGTACTGGGCGCAGGAGCTCGCAGCACAAACCGAAGACGCCGACCTGCAGGCCCAGTTCGCCCCCCTGGCGAAGCAGCTGAAGGATAACGAAGAAGCCATTCTTGCTGAGCTGGCCGAGGTGCAGGGTAAGCCAGTCGACATTGGCGGCTACTATCGCTCGAACCCCGAGCTGACCAGCAAGGCGATGCGCCCTAGCGCAACGTTCAACGCTGCGCTCGCCGCCCTGGCTTGATCAGGGCTGCTGTTACTGACGCATGAAACTGAACCCCGGCGCTAAGCCGGGGTTTCTTTTTTCGGACGCGCCCAATGCGCTGTCATCGAAGCTCGATAAAATGCAGAGGCCAAAAATGACCTGGCACCCACACATCACCGTGGCGACGATTGTCGAAGCCGATGGCCGCTTCCTCATGGTCGAGGAATCAAAAGGCGGTCGATTGGTACTCAACCAACCGGCGGGACACCTAGAGCCCGACGAGACGTTACGCCAGGCGGCGGTACGCGAAACCCTTGAGGAAACCGGCTGGGAAGTCCAGCTTGAGGGCGTAGTGGGAATCTACCTTTACACAGCCCCAAGCAATGGCGTGACCTACCAGCGCGTTTGCTTCTCGGCCTCGCCGATTCGCCATGACTCGCAGCGCGAGCTCGACACCGGCATTGTCGCAGCCCTCTGGTTGACTCGAGACGAACTGGCCCAGCAACCAGAACGATGGCGCAGCGAGCTGATTCTTCGCTGTATTGATGACTACCTGACTGGCCCGACCCACGACCTCGCCGTCATCCGTGACTGATCGACCTTAACCGCTGGCTTTGCCGGCCTGTTAGAATTGATGTTTTGCAGTTAATTCTGAGTCTTTATGCCTGATTCACCGCTCATTGCCCCTGAAAACCTGCGCGTCATCGTCGGCATGTCCGGCGGCGTCGACTCCTCGGTTTCCGCCCTGCTTTTGCTTGAGCAGGGATACCAGGTCGAAGGCCTGTTCATGAAGAACTGGGAAGAAGATGACGGCACCGAGTACTGCACTGCGCGGGAAGATCTCGCTGACGCCCAGGCCGTCTGTGACCGGATCGGCATTAAACTGCATACAGCGAACTTCGCCGCCGAGTATTGGGACAACGTGTTCGAGCACTTTTTGGCTGAATACAAAGCCGGAAGGACGCCGAACCCGGACATTCTTTGCAACCGCGAGATCAAGTTCAAGGCGTTTCTTGATTATGCCCTGGCGCTCGGCGCCGACCTGATTGCCACCGGACACTACGTGCGACGCCGCGACATTGATGGGCGCAGCGAGTTGCTCAAGGGCCTAGACCCGAACAAGGATCAAAGCTATTTCCTTCATGCTGTTGGCGGCGAGCAGCTGGGCAAGACACTGTTTCCGGTAGGCGAGCTAGAAAAGCCCGCAGTCCGGGCAGTTGCCGAAAAACACGGCTTGGCGACGGCAAAGAAGAAGGACTCGACAGGAATCTGCTTCATTGGCGAACGCCGGTTCAGCGATTTTCTCAAGCAGTATCTGCCTGCTCAGCCGGGCGACATCGAGACAATTGAAGGCGAGATCATTGGGCGCCATCACGGCCTCATGTATCACACCATTGGCCAGCGACAGGGTTTGGGAATTGGCGGCCTTAAGGATGCCAGCGACGAGCCCTGGTATGTTTTGAACAAAGATCTTGAACGCAACGTGCTGGTAGTAGGACAAGGCAATGATCACCCCTGGCTGTTTTCCCGCGCCCTGCTGGTGTCGGAAATTTTCTGGGTCAATCCGATCGACGTGTCCACACCCTTGCGACTCTCAGCCAAGGTTCGCTACCGCCAAAGCGACCAGACCTGCACGCTGGAGCAGACCGATAACGGCTATCGTGCGGTCTTCGAGGAGCCGCAACGCGCCGTAACGCCTGGCCAGTCAGTGGTGTTCTATGACGGCGAGGTCTGCCTCGGTGGCGGCGTGATCGAAACTGCAGAGCCCTGGTTCGCTGGAGCCCGCCCATGACGCCGCGACAGGAACAGCTCGTTGCCCTCGGCGCTGTATTCGAAGCTGCGGCACTGGTTGATCGAATAGCCCGAACCGGCCAGGTACCAAACGCTGCCTTGGCAAACCTGCTAGGCAGCCTATTGGTTCGAGAAGACAAGCCTGCTCTGGAAATCTATGGCGGCGATGACTTGAACCTTCGGGAGGGCTATCGAGCCCTGGTCGGCGCACTGGAACGAGACACCAGCAGTCTGCAACGCGAGCCGCTGCGCTATGCGCTGGCGATGATAGGCCTGGAAAGGCAACTGGATAAACGTAGAGACCTGTTACAGGTGATCGGTAGTCGCCTGGACCAGATACAGCAGCAGGCCGACCACTTTGGCCTGACGCACGAAAATGTGATCGCCTCATTTGGTGGACTGTACCAAGACACACTTAGCACCTTTCGCCAGCGTATTCAGGTCCAAGGCGATATGCGCCACCTTCAGCAGAGCGACAACGCCGCCAAGATCCGCGCGCTTCTGCTGGCAGGCATACGTTCGGCGCGGCTCTGGCGCCAGCTTGGCGGGCACCGGTGGCAGATGGTATTCAGCCGGCGCAAGTTGCTCGACGAGCTCTACCCTATGCTCCGCTCGGAATAAGCCGCGACAGGTGGCTCGACAAGCAATGTCGCCACTGCAGCAGTCTGCCCTTTGCTTTCATGTATAATCTGCGCCCTCTTTTCATTGCTCGACTGTCCGAGAATGCCCTCTATGCAGCTTTCCTCGCTCACCGCGGTTTCCCCTGTCGATGGCCGCTACGCCGGCAAAACCAGCGCCCTGCGCCCCATTTTCAGTGAGTACGGTTTGATTCGCTGCCGTGTCCAGGTTGAAGTCCGCTGGTTGCAGCGTTTGGCGGCGCATGCCGGCATTCCTGAAGTGGCGCCCTTCTCGGACGAGGCCAATGCCCTTCTTGATCAGCTTGCCAAGAACTTTCAAATCGAGCACGCCGAACGCGTCAAGGAATTCGAACGCACGACCAATCACGACGTGAAAGCTGTGGAATATCTCCTCAAGGAGCAAGCCAAGCAGCTGCCTGAACTGGCCAAGGTCAACGAGTTCATCCATTTCGCCTGCACCAGCGAGGACATCAACAACCTATCCCATGGACTGATGCTGCGCGAAGGCCGGGACGAGGTGTTGTTGCCGCTGATGCGCCAACTGGCGGATGCAATCCGTGGTCTGGCCATCGCCCACGCCGATGTGCCGATGCTCTCCCGCACGCACGGCCAGCCGGCGTCGCCCACCACGCTGGGCAAGGAGCTGGCAAATGTGGTTTATCGTCTCGAACGCCAGATAGCACAGGTGGCAGCAGTACCGCTGCTCGGCAAGATCAATGGCGCCGTCGGTAACTACAATGCCCACCTCTCGGCCTATCCCGACGTTGACTGGGAAGCCAACGCGCGTGAATTCATCGAAAACGATCTCGGCCTTTCCTGGAACCCGTACACGACTCAGATCGAACCGCACGACTACATTGCTGAGCTGTTCGATGCAGTAGCACGTTTCAATACGATCCTCATCGACTTCGACCGCGACATCTGGGGCTACATCTCGTTGGGTTATTTCAAGCAGCGCACCGTCGCTGGCGAAATCGGCTCTTCGACCATGCCTCACAAGGTCAACCCGATCGACTTCGAAAACTCCGAAGGCAACCTCGGCATTGCCAATGCACTGCTCAGCCACTTGGCGAGCAAGTTGCCTATCTCGCGCTGGCAGCGGGACCTGACCGACTCCACCGTACTGCGCAATCTGGGTGTTGGTTTCGCTCACAGCATCATTGCGTACGAAGCCAGCCTCAAAGGTATCGGCAAACTGGAGCTCAACGAAGCGCGCATTGCCGAAGACCTCGACGCGTGCTGGGAAGTACTGGCCGAGCCGATCCAGACCGTCATGCGTCGGTATGCCATCGAAAACCCCTACGAGAAACTCAAGGAATTGACCCGAGGCAAAGGCATCAGCCCCGAGGCGCTGCAGACTTTCATCGAAGGACTGGATATGCCGGCCGAAGCCAAGCAGGAGCTGCGCAAACTGACTCCGGCCGCCTACATCGGCAACGCGGCCGAACAGGCCAAGCGGATCTGAGCGACCCATTTTTTGCACGCCCGGCTGTGCCGGGCGTTTTTATTTGCGGCTCTTAATAGAGCAAGGTACCTGGCATGACTTCCGACACCCCTTTGCAAATCCTCGGCGGGATAAGCGCGCGCGAGTTTCTTCGTGACTACTGGCAGAAAAACCCCCTACTGGTCCGCCAGGCCATTCCTGGATTTGAAAGCCCGGTGTCTCCAGACGAATTGGCCGGTCTTTCGCTGGAAGAAGAAGTCGAGTCGCGCCTGGTCATCGAGCATGGCGACACGCCGTGGGAACTCCGCCGAGGACCGTTCAGCGAGGACACCTATCAGAACCTGCCAGAACGAGACTGGACTCTGCTCGTACAGGCCGTCGATCAGCTAGTGCCGGAAGTCGCCGAGCTGATCGAGCATTTTCGTTTCCTGCCAAACTGGCGAATCGACGACGTTATGGTCAGCTTCGCCGCGCCGGGCGGTGGAGTGGGTCCGCATTTCGACAATTACGACGTTTTCCTGCTACAGGCCCATGGACAGCGGCGCTGGCGCGTAGGACAGATGTGCGACAGCGAGAGCGCAATGCTCAAGCATGCCGACCTGCGCATACTTGCCGATTTTCAAGGCACTGACGAATGGGTTCTCGAGCCAGGCGACATGCTTTATCTGCCACCGAGACTGGCTCATTTCGGCACTGCCGAAGACGCATGCATGACCTACTCGCTGGGTTTCAGAGCACCCAGCGCAGCGGAGGTTCTAACCCACTTCACCGACTTCCTCGCGCAGTTTTTGCCTGATGAAGAACGTTACAGTGATGCAGACCTCCTCCCGATCGAAGACCCACACCAGATCCAGAGCGATGCGCTGGATCGCTTGCGAGCGATGCTCGCCGAGCATATGGGTGACGAGCGCTTGCTGCTCACCTGGTTCGGGCAGTTCATGACCGAGCCGCGCTATCCAGAGCGAGTACAGGGGCCGGAGATTGACGAACAGGCAATGCTTGCAGCGCTTGAGGATGGCGCCATACTGGTCCGCAACCTGAGTGCACGGCTGGCCTGGAGCGAGGTAGACATCGGCCTGTTGCTGTTTGCCAGCGGCCAAAGCCGACTGCTGCCAGGGCACTTAAAAGAGCTGCTGAAATTGGTTTGTTCCGCCGACGCGCTCCATGCAGAAAACCTCGCTGGGTGGCTGAGCGATGAGGATGGGCGTAATCTCATGCTGCAACTGGTCAAACAAGGAAGTCTGGAGTTTGCTGATGAGTGACATAGAAGTTCGCATCGCCGACTGGCAGCAGGACAACGCCGACCTACGCCGGATTCGGGAGACTGTGTTCATTGCTGAGCAATCGGTACCGCCCGAATTGGAATGGGATTCGGATGATGCTGAGGCCGTGCATTTCCTAGCTCTGGAAAGCGGCTATCCGATCGGTACCGCCCGATTACTCAATGACGGACACATTGGTCGCGTTTCGGTATTGCGCGACTGGCGAGGGATGAACGTCGGCGGCGCGCTGATGAAAGCGGTTATTGACGAGGCCGAGCGGCGCGGCCTTAATGAACAGCGACTTACCGCCCAAGTACACGCCACGTCGTTCTATGAGCGTCTTGGTTTTGAAGTCGTCAGCGAAGAGTTTCTCGAGGCCGGCCTCCCCCACGTCGATATGCTACGAAAGAGCCACTAGCCATATGGCGCATGACGACCCGGATCACTCTGTCAGTAAAGACGCCCCGTCGATGATCGAGTTCCAGTCACCGGGTCGTTTCCAGATTGACAACCCAGCGGCAACGCCAACACCGCTTCCAGAATGGAGCGCAGCGCCGTTTTCGCTAGGTGTCGATACAACAATTCAGCCATTCCATGACATGACTGGAGCACGTGAGCACGCGCTTTCGCTGATTGAGCAAGTCAGGCGCAACCTGAGCATCTACACACCAGATCTGGAACCCTGGTTGTACAACCACAGCAGCATTCAAATGTCATGCTCGCGGTTTTTGCGGGCGCATCCACGCAATCGCCTGCGTATCCTAGTGGGTGACTCGTCTCGCGCAGTCATCGAAGGGCACCGCCTGGTCACCCTCAGCCGCAGATTAACCAGCAACTGCCGCATTCGCAGCGCTCATCCGGATTATCCAATACAAGCCTCCGCATTTCTTATAGCCGATGAATGCGGCATGCTGATTCGACCGAACGCTGATCAATTCTCTGGTCATGCGTTATACCGGGACCCAGGGCGTGCTCGGCAACAGCAAAGGCTATTCGATGCCGCCTGGGACCGTAGTCTCCCTGATCCCGATATGCGGAGCTTTTTATTATGACTCGTAACGTTCTCGCTGCCTGCCTGTTGATCATTAGCTCGACGCTGCAGGCCGCGACAGAGGTCATTCCACTGGATTTCCGCATGGCTGAAGACGTACTACCGATTGCTCAATCAGTGGTAGGTGAGCAAGGCAAGGTCAACGCATATGGCAACCAGCTGATCGTAAATGCCCCGCCTGCTGTAATCACTGAATTGCGCGAGGTGCTGACCAGGCTCGATACCGAACCCCGCAGATTGCTCATCAGTGTCGATACGCAAAACACGGCTACAGGCAGCGAAAGCGGCTACCGCATCGACGGCGCTACGCGCATCGGTGACGTCGAGATCCAGAGCGGACGCGGCGAGAACAGAGGTCGGGACCAGGTGCGGATAATTCGTCACAGCACCAATAGCCAAGGCGGCGGCGTTCAACAAGTCCAAGCCACCGAGGGCTATCCAGCGCTGATTCAGATAGGTCAAAGCGTCCCAATCAACACCACGGGGAGCGATGGATACGGGCAGATCTATCAGCAAACGCAGTATCGGGATGTGACTCGGGGCTTCTATGCCACCGCTACGGTCCAAGGCGACCGGGTGCAAGTGACTATCAGCAGCCATAACGACCGCATGAGCAATTCTCAGCCAGGCGCGATCAATATCCAGCAGACCGATACTCGAGTGAGCGGGCGGCTTGGGGAATGGATTGAGCTCGGTGGCGTCGACGAATCCGCAAGCTCTAGCGAGAGCGGCCTGGCACGCAGATATTCCACCGGCGGTCGCCAAGACCTATCGCTACGACTCAAAGTAGACACGCTGAATTAAAAAGGTTCAGCGGCGAAACACCGCTAAGTTAAAAAATGTAGTGCCTACTAAAGTTCACTACAAAACATTTGACGAACACTTTTCGTCAGCGCATTATGGCTCCGCTCCCGCTAACCAGGGGCCCTGAAGAGGGTCTCCGGATCGCACTCAGCCAACCAGCAGAGGCGTTCCGTGACTGTACTGCCCACAAGGCGGACTGACGAGGTTGCGACTGGAACGAGTCGTCCTGAGGGACGGGGAAGCGATTAACGCATCAGCTCGAGACATCAGTATGCTGACTCACTCAACGGCCCACGCGTCGGTGTGTGCAGGAATGCCACGATCATTCCACAGCTAACCGAATTCTCTTGCGGTCGTAACTGCATACCCTCCTCTCCTTGGTTCAATCCTCGTCTCGGTCGATATTTCGACGCTCTGCCGCGTGTTGCCCGCATCATCAGCGCAAACACGCAGGTTTCAGTGGGAAAAGTCGGTGCTCAACCAAACACGAATCTCTTTGAAGGATTGACCATGTCCGCTTATCAAAACGACATCAAAGCCGTTGCCGCTCTGAAAGAAGCAGCTGGAAGCAGCTGGAGCGCGATTAACCCTGAATCCGTAGCTCGCATGCGCGCTCAGAACCGATTCAAGACCGGTCTGGAAATTGCGCAGTACACTGCCGACATCATGCGCAAGGACATGGCCGAGTACGACGCCGACACGTCCGCCTACACGCAGTCCCTCGGCTGCTGGCACGGCTTCATCGGTCAGCAGAAGCTGATCTCCATCAAGAAGCACCTGAAGACTACCAACAAGCGTTACCTCTACCTGTCCGGCTGGATGGTTGCTGCTCTGCGCTCCGAGTTCGGCCCGCTGCCGGACCAGTCCATGCATGAGAAGACTGCCGTATCCGACCTGATCGAAGAGCTGTACACCTTCCTGCGTCAGGCTGACAGCCGCGAGCTGGACCTGCTGTTCACCGCGCTGGACGCTGCTCGTGAAGCTGGCGACAACGCCAAGGCTGCCGAAATTCAGAATCAGATCGATAACTACGAAACCCATATCGTACCGATCATCGCCGACATCGACGCTGGCTTCGGTAACCCGGAAGCCACTTACCTGCTGGCCAAGCGCATGATCGAAGCAGGCGCTTGCTGCATCCAGATCGAAAACCAGGTTTCCGACGAGAAGCAGTGCGGCCACCAGGACGGCAAAGTAACCGTTCCTCACGCCGACTTCCTGGCCAAGATCGCCGCCGTCCGCTATGCATTCCTCGAGCTGGGCATCGACAACGGCGTTATCGTTGCGCGTACCGACTCCCTGGGTGCCGGCCTGACCAAGCAGATCGCAGTGACCAAAGAGCCTGGTGACCTGGGCGACCTGTACAACTCCTTCCTGGATTGTGAAGAGGTCTCCGCTGCCGATCTGAACAACGGTGACGTGGTTCTGAACCGCGAAGGCAAGCTGCTGCGTCCTAAGCGCCTGCCGAGCAACCTGTTCCAGTTCCGCAAAGGCACCGGCGAAGCCCGCTGCGTCCTCGACTGCATCACTTCGCTGCAAAACGGCGCCGACCTGCTGTGGATCGAAACCGAGAAGCCTCATGTTGGCCAGATTGCAGCCATGGTTGACGAGATCCGTAAAGAGATCCCGAACGCCAAGCTGGTCTACAACAATAGCCCGTCGTTCAACTGGACCCTCAACTTCCGCCAGCAGGTGTTCGATGCATTCGTTGCCGAAGGCAAAGATGTTTCAGCCTACGATCGCGCCAAACTGATGAGCGTCGAGTACGACGAAACCGAACTGGCTCAAGTTGCCGACGAGAAGATCCGTACCTTCCAGAAGGATGGCTCCGCTCACGCCGGTATCTTCCACCACCTGATCACCCTGCCGACCTACCACACCGCCGCACTGTCGACCGACAATCTGGCAAAAGGGTACTTCGCAGATCAGGGCATGCTGGCCTACGTCAAAGGTGTACAGCGTCAAGAGCTGCGTCAGGGTATCGCCTGCGTCAAGCACCAGAACATGGCTGGCTCCGACATCGGCGACAACCACAAGGAGTACTTCGCTGGCGAAGCGGCTCTGAAAGCGAGCGGTAAAGACAACACCATGAACCAGTTCCACTAAAAGCTGGATCTGACCCAGACGCCGTCTGGGTCAATGGTCTGCAGATGCCTTGGCATCTGCCTAAAGGCTGCCCCTTAAAAGGGGCAGCCTTTTTGTTTGTGCAAGCGCTGCAATCTAGGCATGGGCATCACCTCAGTCGCCACGCGAGCTCCTCTACTTTGACATCCCCTAGCATTACGCTGCAGAGCAGCTGCAGATGCTCGGGAATATCCGTTCTGGATCGAAACTTGTGAGCGGGCTGCGGCCGCCCAATAAGGAATACTGTGCAGGCATACTCCCAACCTGCCGAACGCTTGGTTCATAGCGGTATGGCGCTAGCAAACTCCCCTGAGGCAGCAGAGTGACGCACCTGGCATCTACCTCAGAGCATCATGCCACTAGCAAGCAAAGAGGCGGACTTCCATACATCGGAGCAATGATTGTGGCGGCTGGGAGAAGGAACTGTGAGGAACAGATACACGCCGAACGCCCGTGACGCGAGCGGCAGCCCTCAGGGTTATCGAGATGTGCGCCTTTCAGATAGCGCCTAGGGGCGATGGGTGCTGACGCTACTCACGTAGCACTCCCAAATAACAAGGCGCTCACGATTGACATAACCGCGTGGCGACAGAAGCAAAAAACCCGATGCCAGAGTCTGGCATCGGGTTTTTTATAGCTAGAAGGCACCTAAGACTTGCCAGGCGCCGGCTGAGCTAGCGAAACAAGATCATTAACGAACCTGTGCTTCGACTTCTGCTTCCACGCGACGGTTAATCTGACGCCCTTCTTCAGTGCTGTTGTCAGCAACCGGCCGGGTTTCACCGTAACCGACGGAATCGACACGCTGGCTCTCAACGCCGTACTGGTTAACCAGTACTTCGCGAACGGCCTGGGCACGACGCTCGGACAACCGCTGGTTGTACTGATCGGTACCCACCGAGTCAGTGTGACCCTCAACGGTAGTGTTGGTCTGAGGATACTGCTGCATGAAATCAGCCAGATTCTTGATGTCGTTGTAGCTTTCTTCGCGAACACGCGCCTTGTCAAAATCGAATTTGACGTCCAGCTCGACGCGGACCAGTTCCGGTTCCGGCTCTGGCTCGTTGTCGACCATAGGTGCTGGCGCTGGAGCCGGGGTCGGCTCGACCTGTGCAACCTGCTGCTGAGCACCACCACCGAAGTTCAGGCCAACGCCTACGCCAGCCATCCACTCGGCTTCGTCCGCGTCGATGTTGTACATGCCGTCAACACTTGCCTTGGCAAAGAAGTTTTCGGTGAAGTAGTACTTCACGCCCGTACCGACATTGGCAAAGGTGCTGTGATCACGACCGCCACGCGCGGCTTGACCGATGCTCTGGTGAGCTGCCCCGGCGGACACATAGGGACGCAGACCGACACCTGGCTGACCGAAGTGATAGGTAGCATCAAGGGAAGTCAGGCTGCCTTTGATGTCCTTATGACCGCCCGCGCCAACAGGGTCTTGGGACGTCAAGTCATGGTATTCGCCATATGACAAACCAAGCGAAACGTCATCAGTCAGGAAATAGCTAGCGCCAGCCCCGTACAGTTCGCCGTCACGCTGCACATCGCGCGAGCTATCGGTGAAATAATGCTTACCGAATGCCTCCACCTCTACGGCACCTTGGCCTTGGGCCAGCGCGCTAATAGAAGTGGCGGCAACCAAAGAGCCAATTACAACGCCTAAGGTGTTTTTAAGCTTCATCCGTAAATCCCCATCTGGTGGTGAGTATCAGAACAATCTAAGGAAACCGGCTAACTGCAAGCCCAAGCTGTTCGCTAACAATAGGACAGCTTAATGCCATTAAGTTTCAGCGACTCCCGAGAATTTTTCGCGCAATTTATCAAGCGCTCGTTTGTAACGCATCTTCGTTGCGCTTAGTCCCATGTGCATGATGTCGGCAATTTCCTGAAACTCCAGTTCCGCGACAAAACGCAAAACAAGAATCTCCCGATCAATCTGATTCACATGAACGAGCCACTTGTCTAGCTCGGGCCTTTGTTCAACGCTGGGAGCCTTTTCGTCGGATGCTTCCTCGACAGGATCAAGGCTCAATGCATCAAGTAAGCGCCGCTTACGACGCTCCTTTCGGTATTGGGTAATGCACTCGTTATAAGTGATGCTATATAGCCATGTTTTAAATTTCGATTTACCTTCGAAGTTCTTCAAGCCATATAAAACCTTAAGCATCACTTCCTGACAGACGTCATCTGCGTCTCGGTCGTTTCCCAAATACCGCGCACATACATTGAAGAGCGTGCGTTGATAACGGCGCATTAACTCTTCATAGGCGCGTGTTATATGAAACAGCTCGGCATGGGCGCGCTGCACCAGCTCCTCATCGGAGAGCTGGCGGGGGTCGTAGCTCATGGTCGGCTGTTGGGCTTTAGTCAAGACGCTTCGAACCGGCAATAATCGTGGCGGCCGTTTGCGGTAACCCGCAAAAGAGGCGGCGCACTTTAACAGAATACCGGGCCTAACGGCTGCCTACGCGCTGCTCAAGCAGCACTCTATTTGCAACCGAGATCAGCTCGCCCTCATCAGTGAGCAGCAAGGTTTTCGCTGTCCCGATCTCTTCAATCGAACCCTCCAGCTCTTCGATGCGCACCCTTTGGCCAACCTCATAGAGTTCACGCACGTAGATGCCGGCGAGAATCTGACTCACCAGCTCTCGGCTGCCAAGGCCGAAAGCCAGCGCAACGGCCAACCCAATGGATATCAGCGCAATGGCAATAACGTAGTTGAGCAGCTCGGTCTTTACCTCGAGCTGACCGATTGCTACCGAGATGATGATGATGATCACCAAGCCTTGCGCAATCCGCCCGAGCCCAGCGGAGTATTCAAGGCCGACGCTCTCCGCAGCGCCTCTCACCAGCCCATTGACCAGCTGAGCCAGCAGTATGCCAACCAACAGAATCAGCCCCGCGCCAAAAACCTTAGGCACATAAAGCGCGAGCATATCGAGTGTTGCCGAAACGCGGGCGAGGCCCAGGGATTCTGCAGCCGACACCAAGAAGATCAGCAACACAAACCAATAGACAATCTTGCCGAGCAACACCGAGATTGGCATGCGAATACCTGCACGCCCGAGCAGCTTTGTCGCCCCGGTCCCGGCAACCAACCGGTCCAGTCCTATTTTGGCCAGGACCTTCGACAGCAGCGTGTCCAAAAGCTTGGCAACTACAAAACCGATGGCTACGAGCAACAACGCCCCGAACAAGCGCGGGATGAATGCAGCGACGGGTTGCCAAAGAGCGCTCATAGCACCCAGAAAGCTCTGGCTCCAGGGATCAAGTTCCATGATCAATCGGCCTTATTGAAAGATGTACGGGAATCGGAATGACGACGGGTAACAGCCGAGGTGTGCGGAGCGCCGCTATTGAAGGCGATCATAACGCCCTGCAGCCAGTGGCCAATCAGGCCAAACAGGTCGCCAGCACCCACCTGTCGATTAGCTGTTTTCAGAACACGATCCAGACGGGCGTCATCGTGACGCTCCGGCTGCGTATTGAGCATGTCCCGCAGGGATTCTTCAAAGGGGTCGTGCATGGTATACCTCGACAACAGTGTGACTCTGACGGCACAGCCCTATGAGTAGTCACATCACACCCATTTCAGCCGGCGAAAGATCCACCACTGAAAAAACGCAACCGCACCAATGAGCACACAGGCTATTGCGAACCCGTAAGGGTTTTCGGAGCCAGGGATGCCGCCGACATTGATCCCGAGCAATCCCGTAAGAAAACTCATCGGCAGGAAAAAGCCGGTAATGATGCCGAGCAGGTACATGGTTCTGTTCATTCGCTCGCGCATTCGCCTTTCTTCGGCTTCAAGCACTAGATTGACGCGCTCACGAACCAGCTCCAGCTCTTCCAGATAACGAATCAACCGGTTACTAAGCTCATTCCAGTAGTCCGTATCGTCGTCGACAAACCACGGCAGTCGATTGCGTGTCAGCTGCGCATAGATTTCGCGCTGCGGTAACAGGAAACGGCGCAGACCAGCCGCCTGGCGCCGCAATGACAACATCTTGTCTTGGGGCGGGGTGTACCGCTCATCCGTCTCGACTCTGTCCTCTTCCACATCCAGTTTTTCGGTAAGCACGGCGACCAGTTGATCAACCCGATCGGTAAGCGCGTCAGCCAGGCTCAGTAATACTTCGGACGCCGTTTTCGGACCAACTCCAGTTTCCAGTTGATGAAGCACCACCTCGGTCGAGCGCAGCGGTCGCAGGCGCAACGAAATCACTCTGCGCGCATCGGCAAAAACACGTAGCGAAACCATGTCCTCAGGCTCGGCGTCGGGGTTCAGGTTTACGCCCCGCAGAAACAACAGCAACTCGTCGTCGGGCAGCGAAAGCAAACGCGGACGAGTGTTTTCCTCCAACAATACGTCGCAGGCGAACGCACTCAAACCGCTATGGTTGCGCAGCCAAGCCTGTGCTTGTGCCTGACTTCGATCCCAATGGAGCCACAGGCTTTCATGCTCGGCCAATTCCAGACTGGAGATGTCCGTATAGCCAATCCTGCGTGCACCACCTTGCCCGTTTAACACAAGGGCATGCAGAAGCCCTGTACGCCCTAGTTCATCGTGCAACGGTCCCGCCTCCTACATATCGCAAAAAAGCCCGGCATTGCCGGGCTTGATCAACCGACGGCCGCTCCTCAATCAGGCATCTTGAGCTCTTCGGGCGAAACGATAATACCGTTGTTGTCGGCATACACGTATTCACCAGGGCGGAAAGTAACCCCGCAAAACGTCACCGGAACATTGAGGTCGCCGATGCCGCGCTTGTCGGTTTTCATCGGATGGGTAGCCAAGGCCTGAACGCCCAGTTCCGTCTGCGCGATCACGTCGACATCACGTATGCAACCATAGATGACCAGACCTTCCCAGCCATTGCGCGCCGCCTTTTCGGCAAGCATGTCACCAAGCAATGCGCGGCGCAGCGAGCCGCCACCATCAACTACCAGCACCTTGCCAGTACCGTCGAGATCCACCTGCTCCTTGACCAACGAATTGTCTTCGAAGCATTTGATGGTGACGATTTGACCGCCGAAGGAGTCGCGGCCACCGAAATTACTGAACATCGGCTCAACCACCTGCACCAACTCGGGGTAGGCATCGCAGAGATCAGGGGTGATGTATTGCATGGTAAGTTTCCTTATTCTTGAAACGCGTCCGGCGTTGGACGTAAACATCCACCGTAGACAAGCAGTTCGCTCACCAATCTCTATCACCGAGTCCCGCAGCAATCGCTACAACAGTCCCGGCAAAAGCCGCGCCTAACGCGACAGCGGTAGACGGCTGAGATTATGACGCGATGGAGATCAAGCAGAAGGGCGACAATCGCCCTTCTGCCGTTCTGCTGCGTTTATTTGATTTCGGCGTCCGCCAGGAAGAACCAGGTATCGAGTACAGAATCCGGGTTCAGCGATACGCTTTCAATGCCCTGCTCCATCAGCCATTTGGCCAGATCAGGGTGATCGGAAGGACCCTGACCACAGATGCCGATGTACTTGCCCGCTTTATTACAAGCTTCGATCGCGTTCGCCAGCAGCTTCTTGACGGCCGGGTTACGCTCATCGAACAGATGAGCAATGATTCCGGAGTCACGGTCCAGACCAAGCGTAAGCTGGGTCATGTCGTTTGAGCCAATGGAGAAGCCGTCAAAGAACTCTAGGAACTCATCGGCCAACAACGCGTTGGACGGCAGCTCGCACATCATGATGATGCGCAGCCCGTTCTCGCCACGCTTGAGACCGAACTGTCCCAGGATGTCGATAACCTGGGAGGCCTCGCCCAAGGTGCGCACGAAAGGCACCATCAGTTCGACATTGGTCAGTCCCATCACGTCACGAACCTTGCGCATCGCACGGCATTCGAGCTCGAAGCAGTCGCGGAAGGATTCGCTGATGTAACGCGATGCGCCGCGGAAGCCGAGCATCGGATTTTCTTCTTCCGGCTCGTAGAGCTTGCCACCTATCAGATTGGCGTATTCGTTGGACTTGAAATCAGACAGCCGCACGATGACTTTTTTCGGCCAGAACGCAGCCGCCAGGGTGCTGACGCCCTCGACCAACTTCTCGACGTAGAAGTCGACCGGGTCGCCGTAGCCGGCAATGCGCTTCTCGACACTGCTCTTCACATCAGCCGGCAAGCCATCGAAGTTGAGCAGCGCCTTGGGGTGGACACCGATCATTCGGTTGATAATGAATTCGAGACGCGCCAGACCAACGCCTTCATTGGGCAGCTGGGCGAAATCAAATGCACGGTCCGGGTTACCGACGTTCATCATGATCTTGAACGGCAGTTCCGGCATGGCGTCGATAGAGTTCTGACGGATGTCGAAGCCCAGCTCGCCCTCAAAGATCAGGCCTGTGTCGCCCTCTGCACAGGTGACGGTGACCCGTTGGCCGTCCTGAAGCAACTCGGTGGCGTTACCGCAACCGACCACTGCAGGGATACCCAATTCGCGAGCGATAATGGCCGCGTGGCAGGTGCGACCACCGCGGTTAGTGACAATGGCGCTGGCGCGCTTCATCACCGGCTCCCAGTCAGGGTCGGTCATGTCGGAAACCAGCACATCGCCCGGCTGAACCTTGTCCATCTCGGAAACGTTGTGAATGATCTTTACCGGACCGGCACCGATACGCTGACCGATGGCACGGCCTTCGACCAGTACCTTGCCTTTCTCCTTCAGCAGATAACGTTCCATGACGTTTCCGCTGCTGCGGCTCTTAACTGTTTCAGGGCGCGCCTGAACGATGTACAGCTGATTGTCGTCGCCATCTTTTGCCCACTCGATGTCCATCGGGCGGCCATAATGCTTCTCGATGGTCATCGCCTGATGGGCGAGATTAGCCACTTCCTCATCGGTCAGGCAGAAGCGCATGCGGTCAGCCTGGTCAACCTCGACGGTCTTGACCGACTTGCCGGCACTCGCCTCTTCCCCGTAGACCATCTTGATAGCCTTGCTGCCGAGATTGCGGCGCAGGATGGCTGGGCGGCCGGCTTCGAGGGTGTGCTTGTGTACGTAGAACTCATCTGGGTTGACCGCACCCTGGACAACCGTCTCGCCGAGGCCATAAGCACCGGTGATGAACACGACGTCGCGAAATCCTGACTCAGTGTCCAGCGTAAACATCACGCCTGCAGTGCCGGTCTCGGAGCGAACCATGCGCTGAACACCCGCTGACAGCGCGACCAACTTGTGGTCGAAGCCCTGATGGACACGGTATGCGATTGCACGGTCGTTGAAGAGGGAGGCGAAGACCTCCTTGGCAGCACGAATAACGTTGTCGACGCCACGGATGTTAAGGAAGGTTTCCTGCTGCCCGGCGAACGAAGCGTCCGGCAGGTCCTCCGCAGTCGCCGAAGAGCGAACTGCAACCGCCATGTGCTCATTGCCACCGGCCATTTCAGCAAATGCAGTTCGGATGTCGGCATCTAGCTTGGGAGGAAATTGCGCCTCCATGACCCAGCCGCGGATCTGCGCACCGGCTTTGGCAAGCGCGTTGACGTCGTCCACGTCCAGCGCATCGAGAAGCTCATGGATTTGCTCGTTAAGACCGCTAAGCTCCATGAAATCACGATAGGCCTCGGCGGTAGTGGCGAAACCACCAGGTACCGAAACACCTGCACCTGCCAGGTTGCTGATCATCTCGCCGAGGGAGGCGTTCTTGCCCCCTACACGCTCAACATCATGATTGCCGAGCTTATCGAGGGAAACTACGTACTCTACCAAGGTGATCTCTCCACGTTGTGTTGGAAACTCGGTTCGTGCCCATCCGCGGCACGGTGGCCTGGCCCTGCAAAATAAGTAACAATGCCTGCCAATCGAGGCTCGGCGAAGGGGCCTACTATAGCTGAGAACCGTTCTTGACTTAAGGTCCCAAGCGCAATGAAACGAACTGCATTTTTCATATCCGACGGTACCGGGATTACGGCCGAAACGCTCGGCCAAAGCCTACTGGCACAGTTCGAAACCATTACTTTCACAAAGCTCACGCGGCCATATATCGATACGGCTGAAAAAGCGCGGGCAATGGTACAGCAAATCAATAAGGCGGCGGACAGCGACGGCGCCCGACCGATCATATTCGATACGCTGGTAAACCAGGAGATACGTGACATCCTGGCTGAGTCCAATGGATTCATGATCGACATTTTTTCATCCTTCCTTGCCCCGCTGGAACATGAACTGATGTCACGTTCTTCCTATTCCGTCGGCAAATCCCATTCGATCAGCCATAACGCCAACTACATGGAGCGAATTGACGCTGTCAATTTCGCTCTGGACAACGATGACGGTGCCCGCACGCACTACTATGACAAGGCCGATCTTATTTTGGTCGGCGTCTCCAGGTGCGGCAAAACGCCCACCTGCTTGTACATGGCAATGCAGTACGGCATCCGGGCCGCCAACTATCCGCTGACCGAAGACGACATGGAGCGCCTGCAACTTCCTACCGCCCTCAAGACCCACCGCGACAAGCTGTTCGGTTTGACCATTGACCCTGACCGTTTGACCGCCATTCGCAACGAGCGCAAACCCAACAGCCGCTATGCCAGTTACGCCCAATGCGAGTTCGAAGTTCGCGAGGTCGAGAACTTATTCCGTCGCGAGAACATCAACTACATCAACTCGACCCATTTCTCGGTGGAAGAAATATCCGCCAAGATTCTTGTCGAGAAAGGCGTGGAACGCCGGCTCAAATAGCTGCCGTTTTGCTAGACAACAAAAAGTCCGCTTTGTGCGGACCTTTTTGTTATTCAGCTCCAACCGAATCCGGTTCCGTCGCAAATCAGTCGTCGAGTGTCGTTATATCGTCAGAAGGTATCGCCGGGCACACACACACACCCCTCCATCAATATTCGAGCGCTGCGGCTCATGATCGCTTTGGTTACGGTCCAGTGACCGTCGACCTGTTTTGCCTCTGCGCCGACACGTAGGGAGCCGGACGGATGGCCGAAGCGCACCGCCTGAGGCTCGCCGCCACCAGCAGCCAGATTGACCAGCGTACCCGGGACCGCAGCTGCCGTACCAATGGCCACCGCACAGGTGCCCATCATGGCGTGGTGCAGCTTGCCCATGGACAACGCCCGCACGAGCAGATCGACC